>Ga0209666_1000015_pt1 | contig 148346 bp, 142 predicted proteins | sample SaaInlV_125m_DNA_FD_184679 | JGI IMG/M metagenome (GOLD analysis project Ga0209666, IMG submission 184679) | Marine microbial communities from expanding oxygen minimum zones in the Saanich Inlet - Saanich Inlet SI037_S3LV_10m_DNA (SPAdes)... | ecosystem: Environmental > Aquatic > Marine >...
GTAATATTGTTGACGGCATGTATAACGTCCAAAACCAATATAATATAAACTAATTAATCTATTTAAGTCTCCAAATACAATAATATTCTGCAATAGGATTTGTAGAGTTTAGAATTTTTTATTTTTTTCCTTCGTATCCATCTTTTCCAAATTCTTAATATTTGATATAATTTTTCTAATTGAGGGATACCAAAAGGTTGAACTTATTGGTAACTGATGCCTTTTGTTATTCTTAAATGATTTGATACTATCTATTTTATGTGAAACTAGTAATTTTAGGTTTGTTACTTATAATGTAAAATTGAGTACATTAAAAAAATATTTTAAGATTAAAATACAAAATACTTAATATCAATACCTTCAGAATAATCCGTGGATGGTAAGGATATTCGAGTTACGATTTTTTTATTATTATTTGTTATTACAATAGTTGGCTTAATAGTTAGCGCAGTAGATAATAATTCCGTTAAAGTATATGGATACTCATCAGTATTCCTTTGCTCAATACTAATTTTTGGAATACAATTGATAGCGTGGATACCAGCATCCATATTGAAAACCGAACGTTTTTTTGACATAATTGGTGGTATTACATATATAGCAGTAATATTCTTTACCCTTTGGGTAGGAAGTCTAAATGGCCTAATCACTAATAGACAGATCGTAATTAGTTTACTCGTAGTAATATGGTCTTTACGCCTTTCAAGTTTTTTGTACTTACGTATTCATAGGACCGGTAAAGATGGTAGGTTTGATGATCTGAAAACATCACCAATTAGATTTTTAGTACCATGGACCCTTCAAGGATTATGGATTTTCCTAACCTTAAACGTAGTAATAGTGGTAAACAGTCAATCTAATAGCGGAGTACCTATAGGTACATGGGATTTAATCGGCATAATCCTCTGGTTAAGTGGATTTGCAATAGAAGTAATCGCTGATCATCAAAAATCCAAGTTCAATATTGAAGAAAATAATATTTGGATAGATACGGGTCTTTGGAGTTATTGTAGGCATCCTAACTATTTTGGAGAAATATTGTTATGGTTGGGAATAGCGTGTTTTGGCCTATCATGCTTGAATGGATTAGAATTAGTTGCACTAATCTCTCCAATATTCGTATATCTTTTACTTACTAAAGTTAGCGGCATTCCCATCCTTGATTCTCGAGGATTAACTAAATGGGGGGATAATGCAAAATATATTGAATATAGAAATAATACTCCCGCATTAATCCCAAAGTTAAAAAAAAATAAAAATTCTATTTAGATAATAATAAATTTTTTTTAACCAATACATAAAAACTTAAATTTCTAGATTATAATGTATTAAATAAGTTGGAAATCAAATAATGTATACATTATTTTAGATATTTAGATTAAAGCTATATTATAAATAATTTCTGTTTATGATATACATATTAAACACTATAAGCCACATGAAATTTTATACCGTAATAAGTTGTAAATGAAAACATAATGATTATATGAAAAAATAGTAATGAAAAGTACTTAAGTAACCTAATTCGCGAGCCGGAAATTATGCTCCTAACTACTAAGGTCGCCTTGCGACCACTATTTGGTTGGGCAGCAAATCAACCATTAGTATTGAGCTTCTTATATTTGTTTACAGATGATCCAATGTTCTATTATCAGGGCATAGCATTACCTCTAGCATTATGTTCTATATTTTGGTTAATTCCATGTTACCAATGGTATGAAGAACATATTGATCAAAAAGAATAATATATTTTTAGTATCTAAACGTCTTAATTATATCTATCTACCAAATAGATTAAAACAAAAAATAATTCCATTTTTGATATGCCTAAAATAGTATCAGGTGACCCAATACCAAATATTATACTGTCGTCAATAGATGGTAAAGAGTACGATATATCATCAGCTAATGGTAAAAGAATAATATTAACTTTTTATAGATTTGAAACTTGCCCATTCTGTAATATTAGAATTAATAAAATTGTTAAAAGGTGGAGTGAGTTCAATGAAGAAACAGTTATGATAGGTATTTTTATGCTAATATTGACAAACTGTCAAACTCAATGAAAAAACATAATCCTCCTTTTATTATTCTTGCAGACGAGCAATATACTTCATTTTTAGAATATGAAGTTCAAAATTCAATCTTAAGAGTGCTACTTACTCCATTAAGGGCTCCAATAACTACGCTGCAAGCTATTTTAAGAGGGTATATTCCAAAAACTCTATCATTGTCAAAAACGAGTACAATATCGGTAGACGTTTTAATTGATGAAAACGGAAGCGTCGTTAGATCGCATTATTGTAAAGATACTTTGGACTATATTTCAATAGATAATTTGATAAAATTTTCAAATGGTAATTAAATATAATCTTTTTTAATTTGTAAAATGGGAGCCTTAAAGTAAAATAAACCTCTCGTGCGAACATGCATGAAATAATATATTTCAATTCTCCTGGTTTAGCTGAATCATCACGTTTATGTTTGGAATTATCTGGAATATCTTGGAAAGATACTACGGTTAATAATGAAGAATATATCAAATTAAAAAACGATAACATACTTCCATATGGCCTACTTCCAATATTAAAAACATCACAGGGGATAATAGCAGAGTCTGCTGCATTGCTTAGATACACAGGTGCATTGGCTGGATTAGAACCTGAAAATCTTTTTATGAGAGCTAAAGTAGACGAAATACTAGATGTTATGAGAGGTTGGTGGGAATCGTTTACTCCTACTTTTTATATTGAAGATATTGAAAAAAAAATCATTTCCCGAAGAAATCTATTTGATGAAGGTGGAAAATTAGATCTAGGTATGAAATTATTATCATCCTTATATGAAAATTCTGACACAGGTTGGTTAGCGAACACGGAATTTATGAGCATAGCTGATATCAAGATGTTTACTGATGTTTTTTTGTTATTTTCAGGTCAATTTGATGGGCTTGATAAATCAATAATCTTAAAATATCCGACTTTATTGGAATTTCATGATAAAATGTCAAATGTTCCAGGAATAAAATTATATTATTCTAATAAGAAAGAATCAATTGAACATTGGGTTTATTACCCAAAATCGTTTGATAATTAAACATAATTTTTTATATTATTCTTAATATAATCATAGAAAAAAAATCGAATGGAAAAATATATGGAGGATTTTGCCGCAATAAAATATGTTATTATCAATATTCTAAATCCATAGAATGCACGAAATAATGCAAATGCTAATAATGATTTTATCAATGATTTTTCAATTAATTCTCTTAAAGTTGTTAAAATAATATCTTCTTTATATCGTCTCTGTATTAAAAATATATGTCATCATATCTTGTTAATCATTGAGTTGTGACCATAGTAATTATATTCGAAGAAATTTCTCAGAAGAATATGGAGATATCAATGATTGGTGCATACTTTGGTATGATGATGGTCCTGATTGCATTTTCTTGTGAAAGTAGGGGAATAATTTCTAGCCGATCGAATAAATACTTAATTCTAATGGCTTTAGGAGAAGGGTTGTTGACACTTAGGGCGTACGTAACTTCAGAATGGCCATTTGCAGTTTTAGGTGGGATATGGGCAATATTTGCTGTATATGCAATAATATATCCGCCAACTAAATAATACTCTATTCATATCCAAATATCAGAATATAAGAAAAAATAGGAAATTAAAATAGCAGGTATTGCACTATATAAAGTCGCTAATATAGCCATTCTAGGCGTTAGTGCTATAGCTGGAAAAAGTGCATCGCCATCATTTGATATTGCATTTCCAATTAATGCTGCAAAAGGGATGACACCGTTAAGGTAAAGTGTCGTAACTAATATCTGAGGCCCGCATCCCGGAATAAATCCAATAACTATTGCAATAATGGGAATATATAGAAGGTTAGAATCTGAAATCGAAGTTAAATCAAATCCAAATAGATTGAATGAATATTCATACAGAAGATAGGCTACAATTACCCATACTGTAACGAATGAAGTCTCTTCCGTTGACCTTGTAAATGGATGATCATTAAATGAACTAACGGCATTAATTGGTGATATGGACCATATGAAGATGGAGAACAATGCACCACTAATTCCAAAATATAAAATAACATCTGAATTAGGAAAAGTAATTTGCATTAATTGTAGAACCCCTAATAATAGTCCAGGAAATGCAATAATGATATAAATTAAATCTCTATATCTTAACTTACCTATGAAATTTATTTTTATTTTATTAACTTCTGAATTATACAATTCGCCTGGGTGAAATTTATCTACAATCCAGCCAGTTATTATTGCGGCTGTAGTAGAGATAATCATAACTTTAAGATATGTTAGCGGTTCTTTAGCCAACAATAAAAACGCAGCATCGCCCATTGTAGAAATTAATGCAGCGACCATCGCACCTAATCTAATATTACCTTTGGCAAATGCAGTAATTGCAATTACTGCGCCTCCGCATCCAGGCATGGCACCTAGCAATGAGGCCGTAGGAACCTGCCATATGCCTCCATTATTCATAAATTTACCAACATCTATACCCAAATAATGCTCAAAACCAAAGAATAATAAAAGTGTAAATGCTACAAAAACTGAGACTTGAGTATATGCATCATATATAGAAATCCTAGTTATTTCCCCTAATTCCCCTGGATATATGCCTAAAATTAATAATATAATTAAAGTACATATTCTAAAATACCTAACCTCTTTCATTGGATTTTTTCCATTAGAAGTCATACTAGCAACAGAAAATGTCATAATATCACTCTATAGTCACGTAAACTAATTTACTAATATTGGAAGATATTTCAATTAAGGAATTATTGATTTCTACTACCAGGCTATCATCAAAATTATTTATTGATTTTATGTACATTTCTTGTCCAAGAATTACTCCATTGTTTTTTAACCATAATAAAATTTCTGAATCTTCATCAGGAACTTGCCTAATTATTGTTTTAGAACTAATGGGGCATTCAGATAATAAAATGTCTTTATTATTGAAAATTTCTCCATTTGGGCCAGGAATAGGATGACCGTGCGGGTCCCGGACAGGGTTGTTCAAATATTTTGCAATTGAATTCTCAAGATCTTTGGACAATGCATGTTCTAGTCTCTCTGCTTCCACGTGTAAACTTTCATTACTCAATCCTAAAGTTTTTGATAGGAATGTTTCCAATAACCTATGTCTGCGAACTACAGATAATGCATTTTTAAGACCTTTTTCCGTTAATGATGCACCTTTGTAAGGCTTATGCCTTACTAGCCCATTTTCCCTTAATTTAAGTATCATCTTTGTAGTTGATGCCGGCGTTACTTTCAAATGGTTGGCTAATTCCAAAGTTCCTATGTTTGATGATCCTAATTTCCACATTGCCTTCAGGTAATCTTCCCTTGCAATTGAGGTCATGATGATGTGTTAGAGGTGGTTAATATAAAGTTTAGCCATGGCTAATAATATTAATTTTTTTTATAACAAAATTAAACACCCATTAATATATTGATGAACCCAAGGACAGTATATGCAGATGACCTGTAACATAGATGCTAAAGGTAAAATGTTTCGTTTAATTACAGGAATAATTTCATGTTCTTTTGGAATTTCACTTTTCATATTAATTAATACTAATATAATAACATCTACCGCTTATTTATTACCCGCCGTTGGCAGTATACTAGGCGGCATTTTCGCCGTATGGGAAGCTAGAGCAGGTTGGTGCTTAGTAAGGTCTCTTGGAATAAAAACTCCTATATGATATAATAAGAGATACATCCTTTAATAATTGTTTAATAGACAAGTCATGGATACTCTTGATTTAATTACCGCGTTGTGTATGGGGATAGGACTATCTGCAGCAGCAGGATTTCGAGTTTTTCTCCCCCCTTTTATACTATCCATATTAATGAGAACAACATTGATTGATGTAAATTTAGACGGCACAGAGTTTGAAATATTTGATTCAAATATCTCTATTTTCTTATTAGGTGTAGCAACACTATCAGAATTTTTTGGATACTATGTACCTTGGATAGATAATTTATTGGACACAATTGCGAGTCCTGGATCTGTCGCTGCTGGATTTTTGATGACAATGATGATTCTAGAAGGGAATACAGATCCTATTTTCCAATGGATACTAGCGATAATTGCCGGTGGAGGAGTATCAGGAGTGATTCAAGGCGCAACTGTAGCCACCAGAGCTACATCAACATTCATGACTGCCGGTCTGGGTAATCCAGTCATAGCTACTGGTGAAAATTTTGCAACTATAATTTTAACTATACTAGCATTACTATTTCCAATAATGGCATGTTTGATAGTATTTATATTAATATATTACGGATTAAGTAAATTAATAAATAATAGAAAAAAGAATACGAATTTGATTTATTAAGTTGTATTTATTCTGATTCATTATCATATCTTATTTTTGCTAATGCTCTCATATCTTCATGATGGTCGCCTACATCTATTGCTTCTTGATCAGACTCATCTACGATTTCTACACCCAGTAATGTTTCTATAATATCCTCCATAGTTAATATTCCTGATGTGCCACCAAATTCATCTTTAACTATCAATATCTGTACTTTATTTTCTAATAATATATCTAATGCTTTATCAACTGATTCATCTAAAGTACATGACCTAATTTCTCTTGATATTTCTTTCATTGTGGTGTCATGATCATCATTAGCAGCACTTCTTAATATTTCATTTCGTAATACAAATCCTTGGACATCATCTATACTTTCACCTGTCATAGGCATACGCCCATTTATCATGATAGGCATCCTCATCAACACGTCATTTACGGTTTCGTCAAATGAAACGGTATTCATTACAACTCTGGGTGTCATTACTGTACTTACTTCCATTTCCCTTAGTCTCAGTAAGTTGTGAATTACCTTTTCTTCGTCTTCCTCAATGACGTCCGACTCTTCAGCTATATCAGCCATAACTGAAAGTTCTGATCGTGTAACAGTTTCAGATTGAACATCTGGTAAAAAACCTCTAATAATTTCTATCGGCTTTATTATGAAAACTAATAATATCATCATTACATTAAGGACATTGTAAGAAGGAACAGTCAATTTTCTCCAATAAAGTGCACCGATAGTTTTTGGTAATATCTCGCTTAATAATAAGATAGCTAAAGTTAGTATTGCAGCTGCGGCAGCCACTACATATTCTCCAGTAGCTATTTTTTCTACTTCTGAACCTACGCCCAACGCCCCTACTGTGTGAGCAATAGTATTCAATGTCAATATTGCCGTAAGGGGCCTTTCTGGATCTTCTTTGTACTCGGCCCATCTTTTGCTAACATTTGGATGAGTATCCTTTAACGCTACAATATGACTGTGGCTGGTAGATAGCAACACCGCTTCCAATATACTACATAAGAAAGAAGCACCTAATGCCAAAGATGTGTATAAAATAATAAATGTATAATCTGCCAATTTAGTTGCCTCTATATAACCAATTTATAGATTTTGAAGCAAGAAATTTATTGTTCACGATACCGGCTCCCGTACTATCGAACCGAACATGACATAAATATCTAACTTTCGGATATGATAATATAGGGCGAGGGAACCATGGAGAGAGTATCAATATTTATGGCGTGGCCATATGCAAACGGCCCACTTCATCTAGGTCACGTAGCGGGTAACTGTTTACCGGCAGATATTCAATATAAATATGAGAGATCAAAAGGTCGAAAAGTCTTGATGTGTAGTGGATCAGACGAGCATGGCACACCAATCACTGTTACTGCAGAACAAGAAAATATAACTCCTCAAGAAGTAGTAGATAGGTTTCATGAGATTAATTTAAAGGCACTTATTGACTTAGGATGTTCTTGGGATAAGAATGTAGATCCAAGGGGAATTGAATTTGGCGGTACTCTATATAACAGGACTACAGATACAAGACATAAGGAAATAGTTAAAGAAGTATTTTCGTTATTTCACAAACAGGGATACCTACAAGAATCAACAATGAAACAATATTGTTCTATTAACAATGACGGTTCTGTTAAATTTCTTCCTGATAGATATGTAGAAGGATTATGCCCAAGGTGCAAAGCCGATGGTGCTAGAGGTGATCAATGTGATGAATGTGGTGCTACGTTTGAAAATAATGAATTGATAAATCCTAGATCGAAATTAGATTCAAATGCAGAGATACAAATAAAAGACACAAAACACTTATTTTTTAGATTAGAATTATTTCAAAAACAATTAGAAAATTTTGCATTAGAAAATAACAAATTATGGAAACCCAATGTTAGATCTATGACTAAAAATTGGCTAGAAATGGGTTTAAGACCTCGTGCAGTTACAAGAGATATTGAGTGGGGAATTGAATTACCAAATATGGATAATAAATGGAATAATAAAAGAATTTATGTTTGGTTTGAAGCTGTTCAGGGATATTATTCATGCCCTAGAGTTTGGGCAGAAAGGTATGCAACTCCCAATAAACATAGTATGGGCAAGGATGCCTGGAAATTATGGTTAAACCATGATGTAGATTCTGAGTCCAAATCTATATATTTTATGGGCAAGGATAATATTCCATTTCATACCATTATTTGGCCTGCTATTCAAATGGGGATTAATTCAGCTACACATAATAAAGAAATATCTAATGTACAATCAAATGGAGATTTAATGTTGGCTACCAACGTCCCAGCTAATGAATATTTAATGCTCCAAGGTGGTCAATTTAGTAAAAGTCGGAAACATGCTGTATGGTTGCCAGAATTTTTGGAACATTATCAGGCTGATACATTACGGTATTATTTATCAATAAATATGCCCGAAGGACATGATACAGATTTTAGATGGGATGAATATGTAGATAGGGTCAACAATGAATTGATTGGAAATTATGGTAATTATGTCAATAGGGTATTGACTCTAGCTCATCGATTAAATTCGGATAACAAATCTAACCCATTATCAGAATTCGATAATTCAATAAATTTCCATAATTTAACAATTGAAATAAATGAATTATTAAATAATGCATCAAAATCATTAGAAAAACATCGATTTAAGGAAGCATTAAGGCATATAATGAATATCTCACAAAAAGGAAATGTCTTATTGCAAAAAAGTGAACCATGGAAACATATAAAAAATTCAGATAATAAAGATAGAGCTTCATCCCTATCTGGATTAGCATATGCATGGAAAATTATGAGAGGCTTAGCAATTGTTACAAGGCCTTTTATGCCATTTCAATCAGAACATCTATGGGAAATGATGGGCGAAAAAGAGGATATCGACAATGTTTTATGGGATGATGCATTTAATTTCAATAATGCCATGGCTTGGACTGAGAATAAACCTAAACCACTTTTTAAGAAACTAGATTTAGATGAAATAATTAAAAGAGAAGAATCAATTGCTAATAATTTTGATAGTAATGATGAAGAAATAAGGACATCTCCGATTAACAAGGAGAGTGATTATATTAATTTTGAAGATTTTATGAAAGTTGAAATGAGGACTGGAAAGATAATAAAAGTAGAAGAGCATCCAAATGCAGATAAATTATGGGTAGTAACATTGCAAGATACCCCTACTTCTACACGTACAATATGCGCCGGATTAAAAGGAATTTATAATCAACAAAAATTAGAAGGAATGGATGTAGTATATGTTGCCAATTTAGAACCTAGAAAATTAAGAGGAATAATGTCAGAAGGAATGTTATTAGCTGCTGATGACGAACAAGGAAACGTAAAATTACTTACACCTGAAGGTGATATATCTACAGGGTCATTGGTCAGGTAATTCAGGTTTATCGAAATAATCCCATTGAATATTTGATAATTCTAAATTTGAATTAGCGTTAGCATAAGCTTCTAATGGTTCTTTATTTAGTTCGAAAAATTGAGATCCAAATCTAAAGGGCTCCATAATTTTTCTTGCCTGTTTAGGTTTTCCTAAAATAAATAATGAGACAGCAAATGCTTCAACCGTGGATAGTCTGCCTGGTTTACCCCAAGAAACTTCGTTAGCTGCTAAAACAATTGGGAGCGTTTTTCCTTGAAGTCTTGTCTTATCTTTTATAAATTCTAATGAACTATCAATCTGTTTCCAAGAACAATCTAATGCTACAATTGATGCTCCTAAATTTAATATTTTTTTATCATCTGGGCCGAGTATAGATTCACTATGAGGATTGAGTAAAAATCCACGTTTTGGAGATTTATTTATTTTATTATGGAGCTTCGCAGAATAAAATTTAGCCATTTTCCTTGCTGTGCATTTTTTTGGATCATCTTGATCTAAATGAATAATATGTAAAGGAACGTCTTCCATAAAATCATTCTCTTATTTTTTTTCTTGCACCGGACCTTGTTACGCCTAATTTCCTCATTTTCTTCTTTGGTAATTTAGTTTTATTTGGTTTAGTTATATCTGATATATTAGCATCAGCCATAGTCATTTGATTATCTTCCTTAATTTTAACGATACGTTCATTTTGAGGAGTTATTCCACCATAGAGTATTATATCTAGTGCTTTAGCTAATTTTTTTATTACTGAATCTGTAACTCTATTACCATTTTCAATTTTTTGGATTACATTTACTCTCTCGTTAATCTTCTTAGCTAAATCTTCTTGGCTTAGATTTTGTGTTTCTCGCTCTTCACGTATTTTTATATGAAAGTTCGGAATTAATTCTTCTTTTTCAGAACCAACTAACCTTTGATTATTTATTGTATTATTTTTAGTAGAATTTTCTTCAAATTTATCAGTTATTTTAGTAATCGATGTTAATCCCAAGGAATCAATGCACCTAGTACAACAATCTACTATAGTAGATGATGCCCTTGTTCTCTTAGTAGATACTTTCTCCATTCCACATAATTCGCAAGTTCCCATGATGGGGCCAAGGGTCTCTAACACATCATTCCTTCGTAGATATCTTAAACTACAGACGTTTAGTATAAATATGTCCAGCAAGGTCAATAAATCTCCTAACAAAAAAATCAGCATTCATAATACAGAAGATATATCAGATTCCTTCGAAAACTTACATATTAAATTCACTGATCTCTCAGATACCGCACAACAACTTTTAACTGACAAATTATTTTTAGAAAATGAATGCTCTAGATTAAAAAAAAGGGCTAATAGACTAGATGAAGAACTTAGTAACTTACGTTCACCACCATTTGTTATTGGCCATATACAAGATAGAGTGAATGATAATGCAATTGTACGTAGTTCTAACGGTACAGTTTTCCTTGTAAGTGTCAATTCATTTATAGATCAAACTAAGTTAGTACCAGGGGCTAGAGTAGCATTAAATCAAGATAATTTGTCAGTTATTGATGTTCTTGATGATGCTTGGGATCCGTTAGTATCTAGTGCTGAAATAATTGAGTCACCTAATGTTAGTTTCTCAGATATTGGAGGCTTAGAAGAACAAATAAAACAAATAAGACAAGCGATTGAGTTACCGATTGAAAATCCAGAAGCGTTTCTAAAGTTTGGCATAGAATCTCCTAAAGGTGTTCTTCTTGCAGGTCCTCCAGGAACTGGTAAGACATTACTCGCAAAAGCAGTGGCGACATCAACAAAAGCTACATTTTTGGGAATTGTAGGTTCCGAATTAGCACAGAAATACATCGGAGAAGGTGGGAGAATGGTTAGAGAATTATTTGATTTAGCAAGCCAGAAAGCACCATCAATTATTTTTATAGATGAAATAGATTCTATCGGCTCAAAGAGATTGGATTCCACGACATCGGGCGATAGGGAAGTTCAACGAACCCTTATGCAATTACTTGCAGAAATGGATGGTTTTGATTCAATTAAAGATGTAAAAATTATTGCTGCGACAAACAGACCGGAACTTCTTGATGCAGCATTATTACGGTCAGGTAGGTTTGATAGAGTTGTAAACCTTCCATTACCTCAAAAAGATGCTAGAGTAAGTATTTTAAATGTTCATACTAAGAATACTCCACTATCTAAGAATGTAGATATTAATTATTTAAGCAATAAAACCGATGGATTTAGTGGTGCTGAATTAAAATCATTAGTAGTAGAAGCAGCAATAAATGCGATATCGGAAAATAGAAATTCTGTTAATAAATCAGACTTTGTAAAATCAATAGAAACATTAAATAAAAAGAAAAATGACAGTCCAATCAGCAATACTCAAAATTCATACAGTTGATGATAATCCTATTAGTATGAAGGTCGGTGATGTCATGGATGAAGTGTTAGTAGAATGTGTACCCAATTTTAGTGAAGGTAGAGATGCTGAAATTATTGATAAAATTACTAATTCTATATTGTCCGTAAAAGGGGTCTCACTACTAGATGTCGATATGGGATACGACTTTAATAGAACTGTAATAACAATTGTTGGTGATCCAGAATCCGTATTAATAGCAGCAATTGAAAGTTCTAAAATAGCATATAGACTAATAAATATGGAAAATCATAACGGAGAACATTCTAGAATGGGTGCAGTTGATGTAGTTCCATTCATACCATTATCAAATGCATCATTAGAATTATGTACTGAATTATCTGAAAGATATGCAAAGGAAATAAGCTCCTCATGTGGGATACCAATTTACTTATATGGGCATGCGGCAAGAAATCAAAGTCGAATAAGTTTACCTAATATCAGAAGAGGAGAGTACGAAGGAATTGAAGAAAAAATCGCACTAGATGAATGGAAACCTGACTATGGTCCATCAATATTTATACCTAAATCAGGCGTAACTGCTACGGGCTCCCGCAATATGTTGATTGCATATAATGTCAATCTAAATACATCTGACAAATCTTTAGCTAACAAAATATCGGGAATCATTAGAACCAGTGGTATGTTGATTAAAGATAAAAATGGATTTAAGGTATTAGATGAAGATGGTAAACCTACAAGGACGATAGGGATATTTCAGTCTTTACAGGCAGCAGGTTGGATGTATGATGAAAATACTGCCCAAGTATCTATGAATTTACTGGACTTCAATATAACTGGCTTGTATGAAGTTACAGAGTATATTAAAACCGAAGCTAACAAATTAGGCCTTGAGGTCATAAGTTCTGAACTCGTTGGTTTAGTCCCGTTAAAGGCATTTATTAATGCAGGAAAAATGTACGAAAAAAATTCTGAAACTTTAAGTGATACAGAATTAGTCAATGCTGCAATAACTGGTTTAAAACTGGACATTATAGGGGAGTTCTTGCCAGAAGATAATATCATTGAGTGGAAAATGAATAAGGGAGCGAGAAAACTATGAATGATGGGTATATTTCTGTATTACGAAGCATATCTTCTAAGACTCCGACTCCGGGCGGAGGAGCTGTAGCAGCACTTACTTTAAGCCATTCATATTCCCTAACTTCAATGGTTGCTAAGTTAACATTAGCTAGAGAAAAGTGGATTAATGGCCATGAAATATCTAATAAATTATTATCAATATGTGAACCTGGTATAGACGAATCTATGGTAATGGCACATAACGATTGTGATGCATTTGACAACGTAATGGATGCATATAAACTATCAAAGGATTCTAATGAAGAAATAATAATCCGAAAAGAAATGATATTAAAATCCTCTCTAGAAGCTACGAATGCTCCATATCAAATCGCATTAGCAGCAATGGAATTATTTCCTTTGTTACCTGAATTAGCAAAAAATGGAAATGTCAATGCGCTAACAGATTTAGCATCTGCATCAGAATTATTATATTCATCAATTTACATAGCATCGTTAAATGTTAAAATAAATATTGATTCCTTAACAGAACAAGAAGGTATGAAATTTTTTAATGAGATTAATCATATTTTAGAAAAAAGTAAAAATTTTAATAAAGAAATTCAAAATATTATTTTTAAAAGGTTGGAGTGGCATTAATTGTTATTTAGTGAAGACGTTATTACCGGTATACCGAAGATTTTACCTGATTTATTACCCATCGATTATTCAGTAGATCACGCACCAAAACGACCTATTAATTTATCAACAGAAGAAAGAAGCTTAGCTATAAGGAATGCATTAAGATATTTTCCACCAAAATGGCATAATCAATTATCCAAAGAATTTTCAAAGGAATTAGAGGATTATGGTCATATCTACATGTATAGGTTTAGGCCACAATATGACATGTATTCTAGACCGATTTCCGATTATCCATCAAAATCAATACAAGCTGCATCCATCATGTTAATGATTCAAAATAATTTAGATCCGAATGTAGCACAATATCCTCATGAATTAATAACTTATGGAGGTAATGGGTCTGTTTTCCAAAATTGGATACAATATAGATTAACGATGTACTACCTATCTAAAATGAATAATGAACAAACTCTAGTGATTTATTCTGGACATCCAATGGGTTTATTCCCTTCAGATACTAACTCTCCAAGAGTAGTGATCACAAATGGCATGGTAGTACCGAATTATTCCAAGCAAATTGATTTCGATAAAATGAGTGCTATGGGTGTATCTCAATATGGTCAAATGACTGCAGGATCATATATGTATATCGGGCCACAAGGAATAGTACATGGTACCGCCATTACGATATTGAATGCAGCTAGGAAGCATCTAAGTATTGGTCCAGATAACGACCTAGGAGGTATATTGTTTGTCACATCAGGGTTAGGAGGGATGTCTGGAGCACAGGCTAAAGCCGCTGTAATAACAGGAGCTATTTGTGTAATAGCAGAATGTAATCCTCATGCTGCATTGAAGAGGCATGAACAGGGGTGGTTGAATGAAATTTTTTACGATCTTGATTTACTCTCCATTAGAATTAATGAAGCTAAAGATAAGAAAGAAGCAGTTTCACTAGGTTTCGTTGGAAATATAGTAGATTTATTGGAATATTTTGTTAATAATAAAATTTATCCTGATTTAGGTAGTGATCAAACCAGCCTACACAATCCTTGGTTAGGAGGATATATGCCGGTAGGAATAAATTATGAAGAAGGATTAAGATTAATTTCTGAAGAATCTTCAAAATTCAAAAATATGGTAATTGACTCATTAAGAAGACATGCAAAAGCAGTGAATAATTTATGTGATAATGGAATGTTTTTCTGGGATTATGGAAATGCATTTTTGTTAGAAGCAAGTCGCGCTGGCGCAGATATTATGGATAATACAAAATTTAAATTTCCTTCTTATGTGGAAGATATAATGGGTCCTATGTGTTTTGATTATGGATTTGGACCATTTAGATGGGTTTGTACATCGGGCAAAGATTCGGATTTAAAAATTACAGATGAAATAGCACTAAAAGTATTAACTGAATTATCTAAAACTAGTCCAAAAGAAATTCAATTACAGTATAATGATAATATTGAATGGATAAAAGATGCAGATAATCATAAATTAGTAGTTGGTAGTAAAGCTAGAATATTATATGCAGATGAAGTAGGTAGGAGGATGATAGCATTAGAATTTAATAAATCAATTAGAGCAGGAGTATTGTCCGCTCCGATAGTCTTAGGCAGGGATCATCATGATGTTAGCGGGACTGACAGCCCATATAGAGAAACAGCTAATATCAAAGATGGTTCTATGTTTACAGCAGATATGTCTGTTCAAAATTTCGTGGGAGATGGGTTCAGAGGGGCAACGTGGATTAGTCTACATAATGGCGGAGGAGTAGGCTGGGGTGAAGTAATGAATGGAGGTTTTGGAATGTTAATTGATGGTTCAGAACAATCTGATAAAAATATAAATTCAATGATATCATGGGATGTAAATAATGGAATAGCTAGGCGTGCATGGGCAAGAAATTCTGGAGCAAAATTTGCTATCAGTAGAGCGATGGAAAGAGATGAAAACCTCGAAATTACAATCTCCAACATTGTTGACGATGAAATTCTCAATTTTTTAGATTGAGTCCACGATGAGTATATCTGTAAGATGCGTTTGGCTTACAATATGTCTAACTTAATCATAGACGGATATAATCTTAAAATTGAAGATATTGTTAACATAACAAATGATAACCTAAAGGTTAAACTGTCAAGAAAGTCAATAATTAAGATTAAAAAATCTAGGGAAGTTGTAGAACGAATTATTTCAAATAATCATGTAATATATGGTATTAATACGGGTTTTGGATCTTTGTCTTCAGTAACAATTGATGCCGATAAGTTAGGAGATTTACAATCAAACTTAATACGTAGTCATGCTTGTGGAGTAGGAGATAAAATGGAAAATAACCACGTCTTAATGATGATGTTGGTACGAGCTAATTCTCTAGCAAAAGGATATTCCGGTACAAGGATTGAAGTTATTGAATTATTATTATCAATGATAAATAATAAGATATCGCCTATCATTCCAAGAATTGGTTCTCTTGGAGCATCTGGTGATTTAGCACCATTGTCACATCTGGCGTTAGCAATGATGGGTGAAGGTAAATGCAATATAATTAAAAATGGTAATTTAGTACAAATGGAGGCATTAGACTCGTTAAGAGAATTCGGTTTAGAACCAATAGAATTGCAAGCCAAAGAGGGACTTTCCCTGATTAATGGAACTAGTCAAATGTGCACTTATTTATCTATTGCTTTAATTAATATGGACCATTTAATATTTACTGCTGACGCAGCTATTGCTTGCTCTTTAGAAGCAATTAAAGGTTCTCACTCACCTTTTGATTCCAGAATTCACGAAGTAAGGCCGCATTTTGGTCAATTAATTTCAGCTGCTAGAATTTTGGAGTTAGTATCAAATTCTGAAATTAATAAATCTCACGAAAATTGTGATAGAGTTCAAGATTCTTACTCATTCAGATGCTCACCCCAAGTTCATGGGCCCGTCATTGAAATCATAAGAGAAGCTAAAAGAATGTTAGAGATAGAAATTAATAGTGCGACAGATAATCCATTAGTTTTCTCTGATTCTGAATCATGGGAAGTAATTAGTGGAGGCAACTTTCATGGTCAAAATTTATCCCTTATAAGTGATTATTTAGCAATTGGATGCCACGAACTAGCGTCTATTTCAGAAAGAAGAACAAATCAAATATTAGATCCCATGTGGAGTGGACAAAAGGCATTTTTAACAAATGAAGAAGGTTTAGAAAGTGGATTGATGATAGTTCAGTATGTATCTGCCGCATTGATTTCTGAAATGAAAATATTATCAAATCCAGCTTCAATAGGTAACGTTCCAGTAAGTAACGGAAAAGAGGATCACGTATCAATGGGGGCGACCGGCGCACATAGAACTTTTATAATGACAAAATATCTATCTCAAGTATTGGCAAATGAACTAATATGTTCTTGTGAAGCAATGAATAGAATTGAAGAAAAACCAGGTAAAGGAGTTATGAAAATTCATAATTGGATGAAAGTTATGGTGGAACCATTAATCGAAGATAGATCAATGACCGAAGATTGTGAAAGAGTATCTAATGCATTATTAAATGGAGAATTATCCAATCTGTTTAGGTGAAATTTATGCAAGAAAAATTACATATGAAAATTCATCCCGGACTTAATCCTCCTCCATTTAGAGCACATGTTGTAGAAATAAATGAAAACAAGATTATGTTATCCGAAAGTTATTGTTTCCCTAGAGGTGGTGGGCAACCAGGAGATATTGGTATATTTATTGGAGATAATTTTCAAAGTAACTTTATGGAAACGTTACCAGGTGAACTCATTCAACATCCAGTTAAAAATTCTGATTTATTTGTTATAGATGATATTATAACTTGTGAAATTGACAGCATATCCAGAAATAGGAATACTAAGTTACACACTACTCAACATATTGTTTCTGCATTGGCTAATGATATATTTGGGGCCGAAACGGTGGGAAATCAAATTAGCAAGGAACATACAAGGTTAGATCTCTTATTTCCAGACAGGGATAAATTTAATTCGGAAATTTTAGAAACAAGATTCAATGAAATTATAAAAACTAACGCTGCAGTAAATATTTACCAGTGGTCCAGAGAGAAAATTAAATCTCATGAGAAGATGAGACACACAAATTTTTTAGACAGAATACCTACTTCTGTAAAAAATTTGAGAGTTGTTGAGATAGAAGGAATAGATTTATGCCCATGCGGAGGGACTCATGTTGACAATATAGGTTTGTTAGATAATCTAAATATTAAAAATGTTAAATCCAAAGGAGCAGGTAAATTGAGAATTACTTATTAATGAAATATTTTTTAAATAGGTTTGAACCTATTGGTGGGCTCGGCAGGAATTGAACCTGCGATCTCCACCATGTCAAGGTGGCGTCATAACCCCTAGACCACGAGCCCTAGGTAACCCAAGCGGCATTGACATTCCAAATGAAGGGTTCTGTATTATTTCAAAAATCATGATACAATTTTGGATATATTTCCATGACAATTATTTTCCAAACATTTACCAGAGGCCCGTGTTCTTCCATTTTTCATAATAACCATTTTTACGTTACCCATATTTCCATATGTTTTACATTTAAGACAAAAGCCATTTATGATCATAACATATGTCGCATTAAGTCTTTAATTTTTAACCCTACCATAGGGGGATATTAGCTCCTTTGGCAGTTTTTTAATTAAAACGTTGTACTGCGCCATTATTTATTAATTCATGCACATATTAAATTCTGATAACCATGATTATCAGCCTTATGATAATTATATTTATACATATATTTTTATAAATTAATGTAAATATTACTAATTAATTTTTTTTCTTTATTGTAAATTCATAATTATAGATATATAACTATTTATTATTAGTAGTAATTTCATATTACATTATTAGAATTTACAATGTTTCCATTAATCAGAGTTTTACAAATTGGATTCATACCGGGAGTCTGACACCAACCTGAAATATAGTTAGACCATAATAAATTAATATCAGCAGGACCGCCAACATTAAGACAACCAGTTGTTGAATTATCTAAAATCGTAGTTGCTGGATTTCTAGTAGCTGCAATTAAACTAATTATGGGATCAATATTCATTCTATGAGATAAAAGACTACCAACAAATGGTAAAGATAAAGAGGGGCAATTAGGATTAAAATCAGATGCTATAGAAAAACTCCAACCCTCTTCGATACATTGAGCAATTGGTAACGAAATAGGTTTTCCTAAAATATATGGGGTACCCGGCAAAAATGTTTGCATCGTATTATTAGAACTCGCGAAAGATCTTGATTCATCGCTAGAATATGCTACGTGATCACCGCTAACAGAACCTAATTCTGCAGCTAATTTTAATCCACCAGAATCAATAAATTCATCAACATGCAACCTTGGTGTTAGTCCGAGTTTTTTTGATTCATTAACTATAATCTCCGTTTCTTCAGCAGTATACCAACCGGGTTCACAGAATACATCTACATATTGAGCTAGATTATCTTCAACTATGTTGGGTAATTGGACATTGATTAACTCGTCTATATAATCAGACCTCAACTTATCATTAGGAAAATCATGTGCACCTAACCAAGTTGGAGTAATTTTACAATTACTAATTTTAGAAACCTCATCAATAGCTTTTAATGATTTAATCTCTGTTATATGATCTAAACCATAACCACTTTTTGCCTCGAGAGTAGTTGTACCCAAAGATATTGCTATATCAGCACGTCTTAAAGAATTATCAATTAAAGATTTGAAGGATTCCTCCCTTGTTGCATTAACAGTTTTCTTAATGCCTCCTCCTAATTTAGATATATCTGCATATGATTTCCCATTCTGCCTTAATGATAATTCCTTTGATCTATCGCCTGACCAAACAAGATGGGAATGTGAGTCTACAAAGCCAGGAGTTAACGCAGATTGACGGGCATCAATTATATTATATTCTTCAGTTTGAATATCTCCGCCTTTAAACCATGGCACAAATTCATTTATAATTTCTTCATTACTACTAATTTTTGATATAATGCCTTTTTCGATTATTATTGCATATCCAGGTTGATAAATTAAATTATCATAATCAGTCATTTCAGCACCGGAAAGGGGCATAGATGTGTCTCCTGTTGAGAAGTGAGCAATTTCGCCGCAGTTGAGAATTAATGTCTTCACGTTTACAGGAAGTAGTTAGACTTCAAAGGCATACCTCTGTCGGGATTCATGGGCGGAGTAGTACTAGGCATAGAAAGTACTGCCCATACATTATCATTTGGGATGGTAGATTTAGATGGAAATGTATCGGACTCCTATTCCAATTTATTCAGGCCAAAGCAAGGAGGAATTCATCCTAGAGAGGCTGCAGATCACCATTGTTCTCAAGTTTCAAATTTATTAAATGAGGTTATAAATTCTGAAATGTTTAAACAAAATAATGTAGAAGCTATAGCTTTTAGTCAAGGTCCGGGGTTAGGTCCATGCCTAAGAGTGGGCGCAAGTATAGCAAGAACTTTATCTAAATCATGGAATATTCCACTCATTGGTGTTAACCATTGTATAGCACATATAGAGATAGGAAGAAATCAAACTGGATGTATTGATCCCGTTTTATTGTATGTAAGTGGTGGAAATACTCAAGTTATTGCCAAATCAAGAGAAAAATATAGAGTCATGGGCGAAACTTTGGACATAGGAATAGGAAATATGTTAGATAAATTTGCCAGAAACCAAGGATTACCATTCCCTGGCGGGCCAAAAATAGAAAAATTAGCAAGCAAATTTACTAATAATTTAAATTTTGAAGACAAAATGATAGACCTTCCATATGGTGTTCAAGGAATGGATATGAGTTTTTCTGGAATGTTAACAGCGGCTCAAAGAAGAGTATTAGCAGGAGATTCCTTAGAATCAATTTCTTGGTCTTTACAGGAACATGCATTCGCATCATGCATAGAAGTTGCAGAAAGGGCAATGGCGCATACTGGTAAAACAGAATTATTACTTGGCGGGGGAGTAGCTTGTAATTCCAGGATTAGAGAAATGGCAGAAATTATGTGCGAGGAAAGAGGAGCAACTGCATATTGGCCTGAAAAAAAATTCTGCATCGACAATGGGACAATGATAGCAGAATTGGGGCGATTGTTACATAATGTTGGATTTAAGACCCTTTTAGATGATAGTTCAATTAATCCTATTTTAAGAACAGACCATACCAAGGTTATATGGGATTGAGAAGCCTTATGAAACCCCCTTTAGTCGAAAGAATGGAGATCGATTAAACAGTGCAGCGTAGAAGGAGACCTAAGGTCGAACCTCGAAATGTATTTGGTGGAAATTTACCACCTCGGCCTGTAAAAAAAACACCTATAGATCGTAATAAGAATACTACTAAAACTCCTAAAGTTCCTGATAAAAATCATATTCCAAAACCAGTTAGAAAAGTTATACCTTTACCAAATACTAAGATTGAGCATCCAATAAAAGAGATTGAAAAGGATATTATATCAGACGAAAAGATTGTTCCACTTATTGATTCAAAGGAAGAACCTATAGAAACTAATGTCGTAATTTCACATGACATCACAGAAGCGGAATCAGTTATAGAACAACAAATATTAGGACATGCGCCAAAAAAAGGAATTGGATTAAAGAAGAAAAATGCCATAGTGGCCCCCGAAATAGAAATTCTACCAAGTACGAAAGCTATGGAATTAATTGAAAAAAGTAGAATAAGGGCTAATGTGATATCAACAACTAAGGAAACTGCAGCCAAATTGAAGGCCAAACCAGCAGCAGTTATTAGAAAACCTAGGCCCCGATCTAGGCAAAAAAATTATCAACCTGCAACCAGACTTAAAAGATTGGATAGGAGCAAACACATGGAATATAAGTATGAAATGCGTAGTCTACTTATCAAATTAAATGTTGCAGAGGAATATAGGTCAAATATGTTAGCAAGCATATGGGCTAAAGGTGAGAGGCAATCAATTCAACAATCAAGAGAATATATTACTGAAAAATTAGACGAGGGAATAATAGATGAATCACAACACAAATCATTATCTAAAATTATAGATAATTATACAACAAGAAGGTGAATAAAATGAAGGTAGAAAATAATAAAGTAGTAACAGTGCATTATACAGGTACATTTCCGGAATCAGAGGAAGTTTTTGATTCAAGCAAGGATAAAGATCCTATGGCGTTTTTAGTAGGACACAAAAATATGATCGAAGGTTTTGAAAGAGAATTAATCGGTGCAGAGATTGATGAAACAAGGGAGTTTATATTAACACCGGAAGATGCATACGGAAATAGAAATGAAGAAGCAATTCAAGAAATGCCTCGAGATCAGTTCCCCGAAGAATTAGATATTGGCATGATGTTTCAGGCTCAAAGTGAAAATGGACCTATGCAATTTACAATACTTGAAGTTTTGGAAGATGTCGTAAAAATCGATTTTAATCATCCCATGGCGGGAAAAATATTAAAATTTAGTGTAACAGTTATTGAGATTAGGGATGCTAGTGAAGAAGAGTTATCTCACGGCCATGCCCACGGAGCACATGGCCACCACGAGTAATCGCATTGTTCATGTTACCTAACCGTCTCGGAAGCATATGGGAGACTCTACCCCTCCGGGAATACCACCTTATTCAAATGGCATTTACAAATCGATGTATAAGAAAAAAATATGGACTATGCGTCAATATGCAGGATTTTCCACTGCAAAGGAAACAAATTTGAGGTTTAAAGAATTATTAAATAAAGGGCAAACAGGATTATCAGTAGCATTTGACTTACCTACGCAATTAGGACTAGATTCTGATGATAAAATGTCATTAGGCGAAGTCGGAAAAGTTGGAGTTCCAGTAGATTCTATCAATGATATGAGAGAATTATTTGATGATATAGATTTATCTAAAGTTTCAACTTCTATGACAATAAATGCTCCAGCAACTACATTATTAGCCTTATACGTTGCTTTAGCAGATGAAAATGGAATTAATAGGAAGGATTTAACTGGGACAGTTCAAAATGACATTTTAAAAGAATATATGGCAAGAGGGTTGTACGTTTATCCTCCAAAACATTCCATTAGATTAACTACAGATTTAATGGAATGGTGTCATAAAAATACTCCAAAATGGAATACTGTTTCTGTCAGTGGTTATCACCTTAGAGAGGCTGGATGTACTGCAAGTGAAGAATTAGCGTTTTCTTTATCTAATGCAAGCTACTATGTAAATTGTGCTATGAAGAGAGGATTGAAGATAGATGATTTTGCACCTAGAATTTCATTCTTTTTTGGTTGCCATAATAACTTTGTAGAAGAAATTTGTAAATTTCGTGCTGCAAGAGTCATGTGGTACGAAATGTTAAAAAAATATAACCCTAAAAATCCTAAATCTTCTATGTTGAGATTCCATACGCAAACTGCAGGTGTTACATTAACTGCACAACAACCAATGGTAAATACGATTAGAGTAGCTTATCAAGCATTAGCAGCAGTATTAGGTGGAACTCAATCATTGCATACAAATAGTTATGACGAAGCGATAGGATTACCTACTGAAGATGCTGTAACAATTGCATTAAGAACGCAACAAGTATTAGCATCAGAAACTAATATTATAGAATATCCTGATTTATTTAGTGGTTCAATACTAATTGAAAAAATAACAACTGGGTTAATTGCAGATGCAAATATAATTATGAATAAGATAGAAAAATCTGGGGGAGCAATGGAATGTATTTCAGCAGGTATGCAACAACGTATGATTCATGAGAGTGCCTGGAAACATCTGGAAGATGTAGAGTCAGGGACCACAAAAGTAGTAGGAGTAAATGAACATACAACGGATATAGAAGAATCAATTGAGGCCCTTAAGATAGATGATGAAGCTAGTATAAGGCAAGTAAATACTCTAAAAAAGTTTAAAGAAAATCGTGATATAAATTCATTAAATATTGCACTTAAAAAATTAAAAACTGTATGTATGACCGATGAAAATATAATGGAATCGTTAATATCTGCGATTAAAGCTGGTTCAACTGTCGGCGAGGTTAATGAGGTTATGATTGATGTTTTTGGAACCTGGATCGCCCCAAGTGGTGTTTAGATGAGTAATATAAGTGTAGATCATATTGGTATTGCAACCGAATCTATCAAAGAATCTAAAATATTTTGGAATCTAATCGGATTTAAAGATTCATCAAGTCACATAGTAGAAAATCAAGGTGTTAAGGTACAGTATTTAAAAGGTGAAAGTGGATCTAGATTAGAGTTACTAGAGCCATTATTTCCAGATTCTCCAGTTGGTAAATTTATCACTAAGAATGGCCCAGGAATTCAACAATTAGCCGTAACAGTCAGTGACATTGTTGCATTAATTATTAAATTAAAAGAAAACGGCGTAATAATCATTAATGATGTACCGACCAAAGGGGCAGATGGAAAATTAATATCATTTATTCATCCTAAATCTACTGGTGGCGTATTAGTGGAGATAATTCAGGAATAAATTCCAAATAATCAAAAGCAATTATATTCAGCATCATATATGAAGACGATACTTGAGAGGTTTGAAGATATTAATTTATTAACTGTTGATATACTTAATTTAGAAGTCAACTTCCTAAAAAATACTTTAGAAGTTTTGAGAGTTACGAGTCAAATATCTAATGATGCATTTTTAGATGCGGGTATTATCCAAGGAGGATTATCATTAATATCAAATTTACTAGAACAAGGCGTATCTGTTGAAGAAGCTAACTTACAATTATCACGACTAAAGATAAAATCAAATGCCCTTATGGAAACATATCCAGAGTTAGATGATATGTTAGAAAGTATGAGATAATATTCATATAGTAATACCATAGTAATATTTAATTGGTCTTCATCTACGCAGACAGGATGTGCCTAAGATAAGTTTGGACATGCCTGAAGAGATTTTAAATGATTTAAAGTTACATATTGGAGATACTAAAAAATTTATTTCTGTAGCAGATGCAGTAAGATCTGCTTGTAGAAAGATGTTAGATCAATTAGATGTTATAGATAAAAATCATGGCAGGAGATGATAAAGTGAATAAAATTCCAGATAAAAAAGATGCAATAGCAGCTATTGACACATTAGTGAGATATATAGAAAATATTCAAGGATCCTTAAGGGAAGGACTAATTGATACACCAAATAGGGTAATAGAATCTTATGAAGAAATATATTCCGGATATGCAGACAGTTCTGAACAAATTCTTGACTCTACTTTTAATGCTGAAGGATATGATGGAATTGTTCTTTTAAAAAATATTGAATTCCATTCGACTTGTGAACATCATATGCTTCCATTTAGTGGTTGTGCCCATATTGCATATATTCCAGTTGATAATATAGTCGGAATAAGTAAACTTGCTAGATTAGTAGAAAAACATGCTAAACAATTACAAAACCAAGAAAGAATTACTAAAAATATTGCATTTGACTTAGTTCAATACCTGAAACCATTGGGTGCAGCAGTAATTATAGAAGCATCTCATGGTTGTATGAAGTGTAGAGGAATAAAAAAGCAGAATAGCATAATGACAACGTCCGCTATGAAAGGTGTATTCTTTGACAAACCAGAAGCGAGAACTGAATTAATGCAATTAATATCATTAGATAAGTAGGGGGAATATTTTGATAAAATATCCTATAGTTGAAATTTTTTATTCAATACAAGGAGAGGGTTTTCATATGGGCAAACCCCATGTTTTCGTCAGGTTTGGAAATTGTAATTTAAGGTGTGAATGGTGTGATACTAATTTTCTTGAATATACAGAATTATATTTGGATGAAATAATAAAAAAAATACTTTCATTCGGATGTAATAGAGTAGTATTTACAGGAGGAGAGCCCTGTTTACAGGATCTTAGCACAATAGGAAATGAATTAAAGAAATATGACATTAACCTATCAGTTGAAACTAATGGTACTATTCCTGTTCCAGATATAATTGACTGGATATGTGTTTCACCTAAAGATCAATTATATCCAAATAGTATAATAAAACAAAGATTTGGAGATGAGTTAAAAATTGTTTATTGTGGGCAAGATTTAAACTTATATGATGAGTTAAAGCATGGATTTGAACATATATTCCTACAACCCTGTTATTTTGAAAATGAAAGTGTAGAATGGAATGGCAGAAATTTTGTTGAAACTGAAAATATAGTAAAAATAAATAAAGAATGGAGACTTTCATTACAGACACATAAATGGTTGGGTGTGGATTGATGAAAGCGGTAATTGCGTTTAGTGGAGGCATGGATTCAACTGCTTTATTGATAAACATGCTAAATAGAAATTATGATATAACATGCATTTCATTTGATTACGGTCAAAAACATAAGATAGAAATAGAGAGAGCTAAGGCTAATATAAATTACCTAAATTCTATCGGACACATCATAGAGCATAAGATTATTGATATGACTAATTCATTTGAAATCTTTGACTCAGCATTACTAAATGATGACATAGATATTCCAGAGGGGCATTATGAAGAAGCTCAAATGAAACTTACAGTTGTTCCAAACCGAAATGCCATTTTTTCGTCAATAATGTATGGTTATGCAATTTCTTTAGTGAATAAATATAATTGTGATGTAAAAATTGGACTAGGCGTACATTCTGGAGATCATGCAATATATCCAGATTGTAGGCCAAAATTTTATGAATCAATAAATAAATCGTTCGCATTAGGAAATTGGAAATCAGAAAATGTTACATTTTATTTACCATTCATAGATGCCGATAAAAAATATATATTAAATGATTTAATGACTTCTTGTAAGATATTAAATATAAATAGTAATACGATATTAAAAAACACATTAACATCTTATAACCCAGATTATAAAGGTAAATCCAGTGGCAAAAGCGGTTCTGATGTAGAAAGAATTTTGGCATTCGATTCCTTAGGATTAGAAGATCCTATTGAATATGTAAAACCCTGGAAAGAAGTGTTACTAGATGCTTTGGATACCGAGTTACGTCATCATGTTACGAGAGAAAACGGCACAGAAAGGGCTTTTACTGGAAGATATGATAAATTTTCATTAACGGGAAAGTATAGATGTTATAACTGTAATAAATTATTATTTACTTCAGAAATGAAGTATAATTCAGGATGTGGTTGGCCAGCGTTTCATTCAGAGCATGATTCTGCCAATATATCAAGAATTATTGATGCAAGCCATGGTATGGAGCGAGTCGAAGTTCGTTGTTCATCTTGTGATTCTCATCTAGGGCATGTATTTGAAGATGGACCTTCCCAATTTGGAGGAGAAAGATACTGTATTAATTCAGTAAGTTTAGATTTTGAAGAGGAATTAAAATGACCACAATAATAAGAAGGTTTGTAGAAACTGATACAGGACATAGAGTTCCGAACCATAAAAGTAAATGTAGACATATGCATGGACATAGATATAGGTTTGAATGTGAAATAGAAGGAGACGTAGTATCAATTAGTGGAGTTTCTGAGGAAGGTATGTTAATGGATTTTTCAGACGTATCAAGAATTCTCAATGAAAAAATTCATGATATAATTGATCATTCATTTATTGTTTATGAAGGCGATCAAGACTGTATTTCAGCACTTAAAATAATGGGAGATTGGCATAGGACAATTATTGTTCCATTTATTCCTACTGCAGAAAATTTAGCTAAGTGGGCTTTTGAACAAGTATCTCCTGAAATAAAAAATAATTATGATAATAAATTAAAATTAACTGCTATGCATGTCAGAGAAACACCCAAATCCTGGGCAATTTGGAGACCTTAATACTTTTCAAAAGAATCCGCAGAATCTTTAATTACTCCAATTAACCTATGAATCTCATCATCTTTTGGCAAACCCCTCATAATTACTCTGAATAGTGTTTCTTCAATACCTTTTCGAGTATGATCTTTTGATGGTAATAATTCTGTTAGTCTATTGATTTCGGATCGTAATTTTATTTTTAAATTAGGTTGAAGAAGACGTTCGGATTTTTTATGATCTAATTTGCTGTACCATACATAACATAGCACAGAAACTGCATGACTTAAATTCATTATTGGATAACCTTCCCAAGTAGGTATTGAGATTAATAAGTCACATTGATTTAATTCATCATTTAATAATCCAATTCCTTCTGGTCCAAAGACTAATCCAATCTTTCCTTCGGTGACTAAAAGTCGTTCTGGTAATTCCTCAGGCTCTATAAAATGTCTAAAGGCAGTTTGCCTTCCAAATTCTCTTTTTCCAGATGTTCCAACTACTAACGAACAATCATGTGATGCTGATTTAATTGTATCAAATGCTAAAGAATTATTCAATACTGATTGTGCGTGTTTTGCCCTATTACGTGTTTCTTCGGACCAGTTAGTTTCTCTACCTACAACTCTTAATTCGGATACTCCAAAATTTAACATGGCTCTAGCAACTGCGCCGATATTTCCATCGAATTGGGGTTTAACCAAGATAATGCAGAGTCTATTAGATTTGATAGGTAAATGAACATCTAAGCGTTCACCCATGCTCACTCACTCTCATCGGAGGTGATGTTATTCAATCAACTCTTCTTTGTTTGTATCTGGTTATGTATCCTGCAATCCAATTTCGCATTTTCTTATTTGTAACTTCTTTACCTTCAGAATTACCCAAATCCGTGAACATAGAAACATAAGTTTTGTTGTTTTCGAAATCTCCGTTAAATTTATCAGGATAATCGGCCACTAATCTAAGTGCTCTTATTTTTATAAACGATGGTCTAATATTGCCCATAATTATTCCTCCAATAATTTTACTTCCAAAATGTTGAATCCTTCTTCCCTTGTACAAACAACTTTTATTTTTCTTGGAGGCTTTTGCGCTCCGCGGGCCCAAATTAATTGATTAATCTCTTCATCAATCCAAACTCTTTCATTTTCAGTTTTTTTCATATGTTGAGATACGTGATTTTTAATCTCTGCGATTGCTCTATTAGCCCTAATTGTTCTAGGTACTTTCCAAGCTGCCCTTAATGGTATTATTAATTCTCTAACTTCAGCCATATAATTCACCTTTGTAATTTAGATCTGCGCCACATGTGCCTTTTAGGATGAGTACTAGTATTTCTATTAGTCCTGAGCATAACCCATACCGGCACACGACGATTTTGGTTAGTGACTTTGATCAAACGCTTCTTTTTTGCGTACGGTTTGTTTCTAGCCATAATATCACCTCATTAATAGTTTGATAGCCCTGGATACTTTTCTTCCGCTTTGGGCCTTACAGAATGCGCTATGTCATTGATTAGTTTATGCCCCACAGGAGTTAATATTTTACCATAATTAACAGTACCAGAAGCATTGAAAGAGCTTTGAATCATACCTGCATCTGTAAGTTGTTGTAAAATTGTTCTTGCTATATTCCTAGATCCTGCAGCAGCCCTGTTAGGCTTTACTCCTCTGTCGCGTGGGCCCCCATATTCCTGGGATATGTGATTTGCACCTATTGGTCCTTTAAAGGCGACCTTTCTCAAAATTGCAGCTGACCTAATACTCCACCAATTATCTTGATCTGGAGGGCGTTCTCTGTGTGTACCTGTTTTTACGAAGGATGCCCACTCCGGAGCAACTATTGTTTCGATTGTAGAAATATGTTCCACTAAGGCATCTATTAACATGTCAGCTGGAATATCATTGAATGTCGTCAAAGCCTCACCTATTCTGACTCGCCGTCTTAGGGAGTCTATTTAATCGTGATGACTGTTACCGTGCTATTGAATTCTATATTTACATCAAACAAGGATTCAATAAACGGTGTTGTATTCGGGTGACATGAAGAAAGCATTAGCAAAGAATCCTAACATGCTTAGAACCATGGTTGGAACCGGATTAGTTTTAATTCTTATACTATCCTATGCCGTATATTCCAATACTATGGATTCAGAATATTATGGATATAAAACAAGTAATCAATCTGATTTCGTTGAATTACAAGAAAATGATGATGATATGGCTAATTGGTATTTTACGACAAGGGATGCAATAACGTGGATGAATGTAACAGTCGAAGGAGTCGTAAATGAGTCATCAACCTTGGTAATTGAAGCATCCGGTGTTGAGTGGTATTACTCACCATTTTTAGGGCTTGATGGCGATGAGATTTTTAATTGTGAAGATGAAGGTTTTTCCGATGTTTCAGAAATTTGTACAAAAGCTTCGGTTCACTCAATAAATATAGAAAACAGTAATTTACAGATTATCAAAGGAAGAATTTCTTTAGGGTTACCGATAGAAGGATTAGGTTACCTTCAAAGTGATAATATCAGTAATGCGGAAGATAGTGCTATAAAATTGATTAATGATGAAAAAAGAACGATCTCATGGAGCTTTAAGATTTTAAGTAATAATGAAATTATTTCAAGTGATGGAATAATTATAGATGTTGAAATGGTTTCTCACGAATTTTTGTCGATCGAAGAATTTAAATTAAATCCCGTCCAAGAATCAATTTATAGCTTGGCAACGCTAATTGGATGTTTTTTCTTACTATTATTCATTCCTATGACAATTTATTTTTCAGCGATGTATAAATCGAAAAATGATGAGAAAACGAGGATTGAAACCCCAGAGTAATTATTTTTTAAATTTTTCAGTATTCCAAGTAATTTCTTCTCTTGTAGTTATTATTGTTATTAGCCCTAGATCTAAAAAGGTATCAATTGATTTGTTTATTCTATTTTCAGCTGGAATTATTTCCTCTTGGAATAATGACTCCATTTTAGATACTAGATTTCCGATGTTATTTGTTCCATCCATTAATATCCATAATTGAGAGTTCAGTTTATCTAGCGGACGTTTCAAAATTTTTGGAGATTTGAGAATATTTGATAGTAAAGATTCAAACCTTGAAAACTTTTTATCATATTCTATAGTAACAGTATTATCTGGATTAATATACCATATAACCGGTAATCTTATTGGAACCAATGTTTTTGGCATCATTTAATTACTTCCTGTAACCCAAACTACTAATGCAATCATTGAAGAAACTCCAACCCAAGCAAAATATTTCGCTATTTCTTGCTTATGGGAGATATTTGATGCCCACCAGGTAACCACACTGGATAAGGCTGAAATAAACAATAAAAATTCTGATCCTCGAGGTAAAAGGTCCAGATTATCACCTAACGTCTTAATTTTTGCGTATTATTAAATAGAGAAGTACTAAATTTGTCTAATCTTTCTGAAAGATTTGGATCTATAATTTTTCCATCCTCGGAAAAGGCATTTTTCACATTTGATATTACAAGCTGTTCTGGAATTACCCATCCGTGAATCCACCTAATTACCGTCCTCATATGATTTAGGGTAGTTGTATTTGATTGGCCACCTAATGTGCTTATTAAGCCAAAAACCTTACCAGTAGTCTGATCGAAAGATAACCAATCTAAAGAATTTTTCATAACTCCACTCATAGTTCCATGATATTCTGGACTAGAGAGAACAAAGGCATCAGCTGAATCTGCCATACTTTTGTAAAGTTTTACGTTTTCATGATCCCAACATCCTTCCTCTCCAACGAATGGTAGGGGATTCGCTTTGTTATCCCATACGAATACTTCAGCACCCATTTTTTTACATTCTGTAAATACAAGATCGATCATATTGCCATTTGCGGAATCTAAGCTATAAGATCCGCTTATTCCCATGATCCGTATTGGTGCTGTCATAGATGCCGGTGAGACTATTAATTAATCAATCCTTCATAATAATAAAATGTTATGCACCAAAATAATAATCTAATCAATATTTAAAAATGCTTATCTCCATTATCCGTTTGCGTCAGTTATGAGTATCGAAGATTACACTTCCACCCTCGATATCAAATCAAAATTTGAAGAAGCATTATCTTATTTTAGTTCTAATGATTTCTCAGAAGCGATGAGAATATATGAATTAATTCTAAAGAATGATGGTGATAATATTACTGCATTGTATAGCAAAGGGGTAACTTATTCTAAAATGGGGGATTCTGAAGGAGCTATTATTTCATTTAAGGAATTAAATAAGATATTTCCAAATCATCCTCCGACAGTAGCTAATTTAGCAGTTTTACTTGAAGAAGTTAACGTAGAAGAAGCTGTAGATTTTGCCAATATTGCGGCAATTAGTTATCCTGATTTGGGAATCATAAATAGAATAAAGAAATTATCAGAAAATAATATAGTAAAAAAAGATAATGGTCCACTACTCGTATCAAATCCTGTTTTAGACGAAAATAATAACAACCAAGAGTCAGATGATGATTTATTAGGTTTGCTTGGCGATTATAATATTGAGGAATCAGACGAAGTAAAGGCCCAGAAATTATTAGATAATGGAGATTTTATAGAATCAGTAAAATTGTGGAAAAAAATTCTTGAAAATAAACCACAATCATCTGAAATCTGGTTGGGATTAGGTAATGCTTTGATATCTGCAGGTTATTTAGATAAAGGACAACAATGTTTGGAACGAAGTAAAATATTAACTACAGTAGTAAAGGATTCAATTGCAGATCGCGATGAAAGAATTGAAGGATTTAATAATGAAGGAACCGATAGTTTAACCACAACTTCGGAATTGGAATCTGAAAATAAGAAGATTTATAATGATAAAGTTAATACTTCGATAGAATGGTATAATAAAGGTACTAGCTTTCTTAGTGAAGGAAAAAGTATTGATTCTATATCTTGTTTTGAGAAGGCAATAGGAGGATGTCCCAAAGAGGAAATTGAACTTCGAGTTAGAAGCCAAAATGGAAGAGGGGATGCTTTGTATAATTTGTCTAAATATTCTGAAAGCATACTTGCATATCATGCAGCTATATCATTAGAACCTAATTTATTAACAGGTAGAACTTTGTACAATATGGGCCAATCATATGCCTTTTTAGAACTTTATGAAGATGGTTTGAAATGCTTCGAGCAAGCAATTAATAGGGGCCTTGAACAAGATGGTAAAGAATTATGTAAAACTCAAATAAATAGATGTAAAGTATTATTAAGGGAACAAAAGAAAAGGTTAACAAAATAGTTATTAAATAGCTTCAATTGATACTGTTATTGATTTGCTGGTTGGAGTATTACTTCGGTCAGCAACGCTGTCTAGTGGTATCAAAACATTGGATTCGGGAAAATATGTAGCAACATTCCCTTGAGGAATATCATATGGCACCACAAACCATTTATTTGCGGTTATTTTTCTATCTAAATAGTGGGACGTGATGTTAACTAAATCATTTTTTTCTAAATTCATTTTTTTCATATCATTAGAATTCATGAATATTATCCTTCTGCCATTTGAAATACCTCGATATCTGTCATTGAGGCCATAAATTGTAGTATTATATTGATCATGAGACCTAATGGTCATCATGGTAAACTTATCTTCATATGACATAATTGAAGATATAACATTAGATTTGAATTCAGCTTTACCTGATTTCGTATTAAAAATTCTATTATCCCTAGGTGGATTAGGTAGGTAAAATCCTCCTTTCTCCCTAACTCTTTTATTGTAATCATTAAAATCTGGCAAACATATTTCAATAAGGTTTCTAATATAATCATAATTATGAGATAATTTATGCCAATTAATTGGTGATTTAGAAATTAATTTTTCTAATTCAATTGCAATACTACAAACTATATCAACTTCAGACTTCAGTGATTTACTAGGGGGCTTAGAATGTCCTTCTGAACTGTGTACTACGCCCATTGAATTCTCTACAGAGACAAATTGATTACCATAGGAAGTGACATCTTTTTCTGTTCTACCTAAACATGGCAATATTAGGGACGTATTTCCGGTTATGAGGTGAGATCGGTTAATTTTTGTCGATATCATTACTGATAGTTTACAATTGGATAAGGCTTTTGATGTTACCAACGTATCAGACATTGCGGACACAAAATTTCCACCCATAGATAAAAATATTGTGTTACTTTTTGAATTCATTAATTTGACTGCCCCAACTGTATCGACACCATTATTTGTTGGAGGTATTATACCTAAATTTTTTGAAAGTGATTCAAGAAAAGATTTAGAGGGTTTGTGATTTATTCCTACAGTTCTATCGCCTTGTACGTTAGAATGCCCCCTAACAGGACAGATGCCAGCGCCATCTCTTCCTACATGACCACCTAGTAATTGGAAATTTACGATCTCTTGTATTGTATCAACAGAATTTTTATGTTGTGTGATGCCCATGGCCCAACACACTATTGTAGACTTAGATTTAGATATTATATTTCCAAGTCTAATTATTTCGTCTTTTGGAATACCAGAATGTTTGACAATATTTTCCCAAGTGGTATTATTCACTAAATCTAAAAACTCTTCATAACCATTAGTGAAATTTTTAATAAAGTCAACATTTTGAGAATTATTATCAATAATGACTTTAGAGAATCCTCTAAATAATGCCATATCGCCATTTATTTTTATGCTCACATGTTCATCGGATATATTTTGCCCATTACCAATAATATCTAACGGTTTTTGAGGATGTTTAAATTTTATCATGCCAGTTTCCATTAATGGATTGATACTTATTATTGATGAACCAAATTTCTTTGCATCGCTTAGTGCAGATAGCATCCTAGGATGATTAGTTCCAGGATTTTGTCCGATTATCATGATTAATTCAGATTTATTAAAGTCTTCTAACTTAACTGTACCTTTTCCAATTCCTATGGATTCATTCAGTGCCACACCTGAGGATTCGTGACACATATTTGAACAATCTGGTAAATTGTTAGTTCCGTACCATCTTGCTAGTAATTGCCATAAGAATGCTGCCTCGTTACTAGTTCTCCCTGATGTATAAAATATACAATCATCAGGATTTTCAAGTTGATAAATTTCATTGGCTATAATTTTAAATGCATCATCCCAAGAAATAGGAAGATAATGGCTCTCACCTGGTTTCAATACCATTGGATTAGTAATTCTTCCCTGACTGTTTAGCCAGTGATCAGATTTCTTTGATAATTCATGTATAGACCAATTAGAAAAAAATTTAGGATTAGCTTTTTTGGTTGTTCTTTCGTCTGCAACCGCTTTAGCGCCATTTTCACAAAATTCAAATCTTGATCTATAATCATCAGGATCAGGCCATGCGCATCCAGGGCAATCGAAACCCCTAAAACGATTAATCTTAGATAAATTATAAACAGATGATAATAAATTATTTTTGTAACTATGTTTTAATGATGCTAAAACACCTGGAATTCCTGCAGCAACGGATTTAGAATTAGATATTTTTGGAGGTTTATTCTCGAATGGAGTTAATGGTGAAACTTGCTTCTCCATGTTGGGTCAAACTAGTATGCACTACATCACATCTCCCATGTATAATTACTATTGATGCGTTATTCTACGGGAACCTGAAAAGACGGTGATTTTATTTTCTTTGACAAAACATGCAAGTGTCATCCCATGTTCCATTGCAATATCTACGGCTAGACTAGTAGGTGCCCCGAGTGCTAAAATAATTGGAAATCCTGCCCTTAATGATTTTTGTATTAATTCAAATGAACATCTACCCGAGACAATAACGATTTCATCATTTATTGGGATTTTATTATTTACTAAAGCATTACCAATTAATTTATCCATTGCGTTATGCCTTCCTACGTCTTCAGATAAATGTAATAAACTACCATCTTTATCTAATCTCGCACAAGCATGCGTACCTCCAGTTTCTGAAAACATTACTTGCCCGTTTTTAAGAGATTGAATGGCGTTAGATATTATCTTCATATCAATATATATATCATTCGATAAACGAGGCCCATGTAAATGTAAAAGGTTAGAAATTGAATCCTTGCCACAAATTCCACATGAAGAAGTCATTGTTAATTTTCTAATGTGTTTTTCGGGATTAAATATTGAATTTTTAGATAGGATTACTTTATATTTATTGAGATAAGATTCTATTTCTTCAATTTCAGAATTACATGATATTATGCCTTCAGAATATAATAATCCAATAATTAAATTAAGATCATCTCCTGGTGTGCGCATTAGTAACCCCAATGAATGTTCGATGTCATCAAAAATTACACTCAGTGATAATGGAGATTCAGTACAAACCATATCCGTATTTCTAGCAATGGATTTATTGGTGACCTTAACAATACTTCTGCCCTCTACTCCAACCACTATACTTCGCAGAAGGTTTTATGTTATTATTAATGGGTTAGATTTTATTTTACACAATTATTCAAATAACACCATCGTTACAGACTACCATGGGATTACTAGATGGTTCAGGTTTTTCACTCCCCGTATTTGAAGAAGTTGAGATAGTTAACGTCAAAATTAACGTAACAGATTCTGCAATTGATGCTATGAAAAAATCAATGCAAGATGATTATGATACTCATGTATTAGTAATAAGCGCCGAAGCCGGCGGTTGTTCAGGTTATTTATATGATATGAAAATAACAGAAAATCCTAATGATAAGGATTTTCAAAGAATTGATGTGGACGGAATAGGTATTTTAATTCATAATAAAGATAGTAGCCTATTAAATGGAATAGAACTAGATTATAAAGATACTTTAATGGGCGGAGGTTTCCAAATTAAAAATCCTACTGCTGAAAGGGAATGTGGCTGTGGGCAATCTTTTGGTTAAGGTGTTGAATGGATTTGTCAAAATTTTTATACCCAACTGGCAATTACATTATATCCAATAATGCAAAATCTATTCTTAGTGGCCCTGGAATATTAGAACATTTAGATAAAATAATTACTACTAAAATAATTGGCAGTCAAATTAATGAAATACATGATTCAATTATTTGCCATTCAAATGGAAGAATATTAGATCAATTAAAAATTTATATTCTTAATAATAAGGCGATTATTATCAATAATAATGTCAATGGAAGTGAGATTAGATCTCAATTAGTAAAAGGGATTCCATGGAACAAGAAAATTACTGTGATAGACGGTGATGATGGTATAATTTCATACAGAGTTGTCGGATCTAACATTACTAAATTCTTAGATTATGTCGGCATTAATATTATTGAATTGAAAGGTAACATGTGGAAAGAATATGGAAATATGATAATATCTTTGACAATCGGTACAGATTACGAGATATTAGATATATTAGTTCCAATTGATGAAAAATCTTCAATAGAACACATCATGGCGAAATGTAATATTATTGAATCAACAATTGATAACTGGGATATGATGAGAATAGAGTTGGGGATAGTAGATTATTTAGACATTAATAATTCCATACCTTTTGATGTAAAATTAAATCATCTAGTAAAATTAAATAAAGGGTGTTATCCAGGTCAAGAGATTCACGCAAGGTTAGAAAGCAGAGGTAAAATAAATAATACATTAGTCAGACTAAGAGCTAAATCTGATCACAATAAGAAAAAATTTAAGATAATTGAAGGTGGTAAAATTACAATTAAATCGACTTACAAATCTAATGAAATGGTAATATCATTAGGCATTATTCCTAAAAAATATGAAAATATGCATTCTATTGAAACAGTAGAAAATATATCATTTTTAATAGAAAAATTAGATTAAATTTCTTTATCTAATTTTTCATCACCATCTAACCATTCCGAAAGAGGCATTACAGGTGAAATATGCAAAGATCCTTTATGCCGTGTAAACAAATATAATGTTGGATTGAAAATATCCACTATTTGACGTTGAAATGATTTCCTTACACTTGATCCTCTTAACCTAAAGAAGCTTAATTCTACCGTTATCCCAATAATTGTTGCAGTGTATAATACGAGAAGTACACTGATGGAAAAGGCCACTGGGTCGGCCAGTGCAGGGTCAGTTCTTATCTGACCGCCGTACATCAACTGCCTAGATAATAAAAATAATAATCCAACACCTACCCATGGGCCAAGGGCATTTTCAACAAAAGTATCCATCGGAATTAGTTTACGATTTGTTGGGTCAGCAAATACCAATGCACTTGCAGTAGCAGCCCTTATTACGGAAATAAAAGATACTAAAAATATGTAAACGATAGCACTAACAAGCATAATATTTTTTACATTAAGTGGCATATATGAAATTATTAAGTAGGTAAATAAGCCAAGAAATACAGTAATTGGCATTCTGTGAATAGAAGCTAATACTCTATCTAATTCTTTAGCACCGTCATCGAGCCTGGGAATTCCAACAATTTCCCATCTAGTTAGTTTTTGAACTAACCTTGCGAACCAAGATAAAACAGATTTTTCTATTAAAATCCATTCAAGTAATCTTAGAACTGGCATCATTGGTAGAGTAATTATAGCTGCAAATAATCCGACTAATGGCCAAACAATCAAACTGGGAAACAATAGGAAGTGCTGTAATCTAAGTGGATGAAGTAGATCAGACTCTATTCTTGCTTGCCTATCTGAATTGAGATGAACTTTTCGTGCTTCAGCATCTAATTGACCCCTATACTTCCTTATTGGTATACCTGAATCTAATACTGTACGAACTTTTTCCCTATAATATTCTTGTTCTGGTTCCATTCCGACCCACCAACGCCATGCAAATGACACTGGTAGAGCTAATATCACGGGGGATAGTAAAATTAAAAATGCAGTAAAAAGGGACTCCAGTGATTCTACCACATAATATGCTGACCATATCATACTCAATAACGAAGCGGTCATATATTACAATTTCTAAGAAAATTAAGACAAAGTTCATTGGATTAATCCCATGTAGAAGGAATATGGGAAATATCTTAGTTACAGACGGAATGGCAGAATCAGCTGTAAAGGATCTGAGAAAATTAGGGCACAAAGTTACTGAAAAATATTTTCAACCTGAAGAATTGGAGGGTGGAATATTGGTAAATTATGATGCCATAGTAGTTAGAAGTGCTACTAAATTAAACGAGAAAATCCTATCAGTATCAAAGAACATAAGCGGAGGATTAGGATTCATTGGTAGGGGGGGCGTAGGAGTAGATAATATAGACATAGAAGCAGCATCAAAATTTGATATCGTGGTTTGCAATACACCTCAATCATCTACCCAAAGTGTAGTAGAAATTACGATAGGGCACTTATTATCTTCAGTTCGATACATTTCAAAAGGAACATCAGATTTAAAAAATGGAAAATGGACAAAAAAATCCCTGCGAGGTACTGAATTAAGTGGAAAAAATCTAGGGTTAATTGGGTTTGGAAGAATAGCACAAGGTGTCGCTCAGATTGCAGAAGCATTAGGCATGAATTTACATTGTTATGATCCATATCTCCCAAAAGAGATTGCGAAAGAAAAAAATTGTACCCTACATGACAATGTAGATGATGTTTTTAAGAATTGTACACATATCTCTATTCATTGTAATTATTCAGATGAAACTCACCATTTAGTAAATTCAAGTAGAATAATGATGATGCCCTTGAGTGGAGATGACGGTGTAAATTGTGGCAGACATATTGTAAATTGTGCCAGAGGAGGAATATTAAATGAAGATGATATATTAAAATCTTTAAACAACGGGGAATTGTCAACAGTATCTATGGATGTATTTGAAAAAGAACCACCTGGCTTAATTGATTTAATTAATCATGAAAATTTCCAAGGTACCCCACATATTGGAGCGGCTACTCTAGAAGCTCAAATGAGGATTGGGAAAGAAATGGTTACACTATTAGATGATTATTTTAATGGTAAGGTACCACACTCAAAATTAAATTAGGATTTATTCTAGATTGTGCATCCTTGTAAGTGGGCCTTCTAGAATCATTAATTCTGATGGAATATCAACATCTGATAAAGCTGATTTTAAAGAGAGGTTATTTTCTTTTTTAGTTTTCCATATTAAAGAATTAAATTCTGTAAGTAAATTTGTTATTTGACCGACTTTAGCATAATCAGAATCATTACTTGACAGATTTAATATAGGATATTTTTGGATGCTTATTGAACTAATATCATATATTTCCATAGATATATAATGTGTAAAGAAAGGACATATTGGAGAGAAAATTGTCAAAATATCTTTTACAATTCTATGTAATGTCCATGTAGCAGATTTGTCAAATTCATATAACCTTGTTTTAGCCATTTCTAACCAATGACTAGGAAAAATTCCTGTACTAAAATTCTTAATAGTCTGTGCTGCATTATATATATCAATTTCATTCCAAGAAGATTCTACTTTATTCAATACCTCTGAGAATTCTTGAAGAATCCATTTATCTTCAAGTGCTAGGTCTTCGGGTATTTTATTGAGATCTTTAGGTACATCAAACTGACTAGCAAATCTAGAAACATTAAAAATTTTAGTTAAAACTCCAAAATATTTAGCCTCTATTTCTTCAGGATTTATGTGGAAGTCATCGCCAACTTGAGCATCGCAAGCTTTCCAAAGTCTGAAGCATTCGCTTCCAATTTTATTAGCCTTGAGTTGAACTTGCTTACCATTAGGGCCTTTGATTTTCCACGAACCAGTTTTGCCTCCACTTCCACACTCTAAAACGGAATTGGCATCAATGCCATTTCCCAATGATTTAGACATTTTTCTTCCCCAAGGGTCCATTCCTAATCCATCTATCCATACATTAGAAAATGCAGGTTTATCCAATAATAAAACATTTTTCAATATAGTATAGTATAACCAAGTTCTGACTATTTCTTTTCCTTGTGGCCTTAATGAGGTTGGATAACTTTTTGAAAATATTTCCTGATCTTGCATGTAACCAGATACAAATAAATTAGAATTAGAAGAATCCATCCAAGTATCAAATACTTTATTTTCACCTGTTATAACTCCAAGATCGGAAGTGTCTTTATCATAAATACCATGAAATTTTCTAGAATCACGGTCTATTATCTCTGAACCATAAGGTGGTAAATTTAACCAAGGTTGGACATAAATTCCTTTTGGAGGTACGATAATTTTTGTTTCATCTTCTGAGTACCATATTGGTATCTCAGTGTGGTACCAGCGTCTTCTGCTAATTGGCCAATCTATGGATATTCCATCCATCCAATCCTGCAAAAATTGTTTATTTCTTTTTGGAATAAAATTAATTTTATCAGATAGTTCAAATAACCTGTCTTGAATATGTGTCTGGCGAACATACCATTCTTTTAATAAAATGATTTCTATGGGGTTATTGCCTCTTTCGCTAACTGGAATCTCCTGAATATGGTCAGATATTGAATCTATCTTTCCTTCTTTATTTAGTATCTCAATTGCTAAATTTCTGGCATCTTTAACTAATAAACCGGATAGATCTCCCGAGATAGAAGTCATTTTTCCTTCTAAGTCAATAGCTTGAAAGGGTTTTAATCCGAGTTCCCTAAAGATAGCGACGTCGTTTTGGTCACCGAATGAACAAACCATCAAAACACCACTACCAAAATCCATTTTAACAGATGGATGTGAAAGAATTTTAACATTGTTAACTCTGTTGTTCACTGACAATGGTAAATTAATATTTTTACCAATTAAATGTAAATATCTTTTATCATCTGGATGAACTACAACAACACCGCATGCGCAAATTAATTCTGGCCTAGTAGTAGTAATAATTATTTCTTCATTGTCGTCAGTTAACCATTTTATATTACATAATTTAGTTTTTCTTTCTACCCTCTGAACCTCTGCATCTGCTATTGTTGTACCTTCTACAGGATCATAGATATTAGGCCTTAGATCTTCTATAATATCTCCTTTTTTAAATAGTTCAACAAATGTTGATTGAGTTAGGGACCTGTATTCTGGGGAGTCAGTAAGATATTCTTTATCAAAATCGCAGGATAATCCTACTCTCTTCGCTGTATTCCTCATTTCTTCAGTAAATATTTCTATTGTTTTTGAACATAAATCTAAAAATTCGGATCGTTCGAAACTCCGCATCTTACGTCCAGTAGATTTTTCAACAGTGAATTCAATATTTATTCCATTCCTATCTACGCCCCATGGAAAAAATACTTCTTTACCAAGTAACCTTTGACTTCTTGCGATGACATCTATCATGCTATACTGAGCAACCGCACCAATATGCCAGGTACCACTTGGATAAGGAGGGGGAGTATCTATCACGAATAATTCTTTATTGCTATTTGGGTTAAAGGAATAATATTGTCCAACTTCATCATAATGATTTTCTTGGATTTTTTTTTCCAAATCTATGGACCATCTTTTATCAGATATTTTAGGTTTATTCATTACACTTACTCCATTTATATCGTCCGCGAGTGTATGTTACTCTTGACCGTTACCAATATACGGCATTGAATTATATTGTATTTATGAGAAATTAAAGCGAGAGGTTGAAGTCCTTCCTTCATACAGCATATAACAGGTGTCCGGCATGAGTAATGATGGACAACATTTAAATTTAGAAAAAATTATGAAATTTACAAATAATTTAAAGAGAAAATTTAGGGGAGCAAGTACTACCAATTTACTTACGATGTTTCCAGCACTAACAGTTATCCTTTGTTTATTGATAACGGGATTTTTTACCACTCATTCTGGTGTTAATGATTGTAGAACAGGATATGAGCCAAGTTGGTGCAGTGAAGAGGGAGCATTAAATGTCAATGGTGAAATGGATGTTTATCTTCCTGAATCTACTGACCCGTCAAGTTCTAAAAATCTTCTCGAAGAAGTTGGAGAAAATTGGACAACAAATATCATGATTGTTTACGTAGAATCCGAAGATTATAATATTACACAAAAATTAATTTTAGATGAACTGGATCAGATTGAAAGAAGTATTAATTCCAATAGAAATGATAGAGGTGAGGATGATTCCATTGTATATGTATTATCCATATCTACCGTCATAAAAGAAGTTAATTCTAGTGCAGGACGTCTTGCGAAGGCATTTTTTAACGGTGTAGCCGATGCAACTGGTAATGAAGATCTTTCTGATTCCGCAAATGATACAATAGATTCACAATCTGATATAATTGGTAATTACGCAATACCTGAAGAACAAGGTAGAATTGATCGGATATTAGAAGAAATGCCACAAAATGCATTAGATAAGTTAGTACGAGATGTGGGGACATTTGATGCTGCTGGAAATCAAGTCAATTTATCAGCAAAACATTGGAACAGAGGCGTATTAATTTTTGGAATCTCTGGAAATTTAGATAAAGATGGTGATGGAATAGATGATGATGGAGGAATTCCAGGAATAATTGAAAGAACACAATTAATAATTGATAAAATTTCTGTTGACAATAACTGGCAAGAACGAAATTTGACTATGACATTAACGGGACCTACGCCTTTGACAAATGCAATTACTGAAGAGTCATTTAAATTGTTTTGGACTGTATTTCCGGTTGGAGTAGTAGCGGTTTCATTAGGATTATTTTTATTTCATTGCGATTTACTGCAAACAGGCAGGATTAGATTTGTTCAAGGCGTTAAAGTAGTTATTATTACTGGTCTGCCGACATTGTGTTCCGTATGGATAACATTAGGAATAATTGGTTTTTCTGATTATGAAGTAACTATGACGGTAATAATAGTAGGGCCCATTGTCTTGGCATTGGGAGTTTCGTATGGACTCCACATTACAAATAGATATGCAGAAGCCAAGGGTAGCCCTAGGGAGAAAATAGATGAGGCATTAAATTCTACAGGAAAGGCAGTATTTTTGTCTGCAACTACAACAATAATAGGATTTATTTCATTAGTTTTTACTCCAATGCGGCCAATACAAACTGTAGGATGGTCATTAGCAGGTGGAATTGTTGTTGTATACCTAATGACTATGCTGATGGTACCCAATTTGACATTATTGCTAGATTTAAAAAAACCTTCTCACCCTCCACCTAAATTATTTACAAGTGCAGTAGAAGTTCCGGTTAATTGGACTAAGATATCCCTATCAGTATTTTTATTATTAATGTTAATATCAGCAGGAATATCTAGGCAAAATATAGAAGAAAATATTGACTTATTAGACATGGCGCCAGAAGAAATTGCTGCTGTTCAAAAAATGAAGGTTTATTCTGATGAGTTTGACTCTGGACAACCAGGTTTCATATTAGTAAAAGCCCCAATAGGTGCAGAACCTTCATTTTCATTTACTGCTGAACACCCTTATGGCAACCTAGAAGGTATTGAGGAATTGGCTGCTGAATGTGATAGAATTGAAAATACCAGTGCTGTGTCTGTAGTATTTCTTATGAAAGCTATTGCGGTAGGAGTCAATTTTTCAGGTTCGCCCATATTGGATTTGTTAGATGAGTTCCCACTACCTGGCCCTATTGACGATGCAGCAGAATTAATATTTGATAGGGAAGCATCAGGAAATGCCTCATTTTGGGCAGCATTAGATACTCTAGACGCACAAGAGGATGATGGTGGAAGACAAATACAAAACTTTTTGCTATATGTGTTCTACAATACTTTAACAGATGAAATGAGGGAATTTTTCATATCAGATGATTTTGATAAAAATTTAATATACATTGATATGCCATTTTTAGACAGTCAATCTACTTCAAAGGCTGTTAATCTTATCAATTTAAAGACTGAAAGTGCGGGTAAAAAGGAATATTCAATAGATGCTACTAATTTAATCGGTGTAGCCCCAATAACTATAGAAATTAATGAAATGATCGTAGGATCTCAATGGAATTCATTATTTTTTGCTCTAGGATTTACAGTGTTAACATTAGCATTAGTATTTAGGGATTTGAGATATGCCTTACTTACTACCGTTCCAGTTGGATTTACTGTTGGGATGCAGTGGATAGTAATGGATACTAATGGCGTACCTCTTAATCTAGTTACAGTTATGATTGGTTCTATTTTGGTTGGCGTTGGAGTTGATTTTTCTATTCATATTGCTAATAGAGTTAAAGAACTAGGAGGAGATTTAAACGCCATAAAAACTGCTTGTGCAAGTACAGGAATGAGTTTGTTTGAGGCAACTACTGTAACTGCTGCTGGAATGTCTTGTGCCTTCCTAATACCAATACCTGCCATAAAACCCTTCGTTGCTGTTATAATAGTACTATTAATTATAGCCGCATTGTCTGCTTTGTTATTACTACCTGCCATATATTCATTATTTGTCAAAATGAATTGGGGCTTGACCGGAGGAGTAGAAAATATGGTTAAAGCAGCAGGCATCAGAAGAGCAATTGTTCGCGACGATATAGATGTAATAGATGCGACATTATTATTTGGTAATTCCGAAGATGCTTGGTAGATAATAACATTCATGTATTAGGAGAGTATCATGGTAAAGTATTGGTTGATGAAAAGTGAATTAAATGTTTACCCTTGGGATAAATTAGTAGCAGATGGTACCACACACTGGGACGGAGTAAGAAATTATCAAGCTAGAAATTTTATGAGAGATAAAATGAAATTAGGCGACCTAGTATTATTTTATCATTCAAATTGTAAACCTCCACATATAGCAGGAATAGCTAAAATTTGTAAAGAATCATATCCAGATTTTACATCATGGGACGTTAATTCAAATTATTATGATGAAAAGTCTACTCCTGAAAACCCTAGATGGTTTATGGTCGACATAGAACCTGTTGTAAAAACTAAAAAAATTACACTTCCCGAAATGAGAGAGAATCCAATGTTGGTAGGGATGCCATTGTTGAAAAAAGGAAGTCGTCTATCAATACAACCTGTTCCAGAAGAATTTTTTAAAATTATTTACAAATTAAGTAACATGGATGTATAGGGTGGGCATGTTCTCGGTGGACGTACGTTACCATAGATGATTTGCCATCAATCTCCTCCGCTCCGCTATCCCAAGGCATCCATTATTCTCAGTAGGGCTGCTCGCTTCCGCGCCTGACCTGTTTCCCAAGTGTAAAGTGGTAATGACTTCCCTTCGGAAGAAATTTCCACTAACATGGATCTCTTGGGGGCGAAGCATCGTCGTTAACTGATGAGTCATCAGTGGTTCGTCTACGCCGCCCTCGAACTTCAGGTCACCATTATCAACGATTTGTGAATTGTAGAACACGTCAACGCTCCCCCTAGCCCGTACTTCGCATCATCCCATAACGTATCAATTAATCCATCTTAAGAATTATCAACTGTTTCATATTTTGAAGGGCATCCAGTTATAACTTCTGTAGCAAATAATGTCCATTCATCTTCTACTTTTATGAATTTACCCTTGATTGCTACCGTTAACCCTTCATGGAATCCTTCAGGTAGTGAAGCTCCTGAATAATCAACTGGAATTACATAAGTTATTCCAGATAATTTAAAAATATTTTCACTCAATGATAAACTTGAGTTACCAACTTCACCTCTAACAAAAATATCTAAGTTGCCGTATTCATCTGGATCTTTCATGATATCATCAACAGAATATTGTATATCAGGATCTACTGACAAAAGCATTAAGAAAAATATCGAAAACATTGATGCACCAATTATAAATAATTTAGTAAATTTATTAGCAACCATTTTATTGTCCTCATGATTTTTAAAAATTATAATAACTTATACCCAACGGCTTCGGAAATATTTTCAAATCCTTCATCAATGCGTCGCTTTTTTATCCCTTTAACAATATTTGAAACTACAGAAGGACCTTGAAATACCAAAGATGAATATAATTGCAATAATGAAGCCCCTGAAGTTATAGCAGACCAAGCCGTATTAGGTGATTCTATACCTCCAACACCTATTATTGGATAATTACCATTTGTATGTCCATGTATTAGTTTAATAACTTCTAAAGATCTATTATGTAAAGGCCTACCAGATAACCCACCTTCCTGAGACAATATCTTCCGTGATTTAGTATTTATCGGTATAGGTTTCTTTATCGTAGTATTAGTGGCAATAAATCCATCAATATTATGTCTAATTGCTGTATCTACCGAATCAATAATTTGATCATCATCCCTATCAGGAGAAAGTTTCAATAATATTGGTTTGTATACTACTGAATTATCTCTAACTCTCATACATTCAGATAGGATTAAATCAAGATATGACTGATTTTGAAGTTCCCTAAGATTAGGAGTGTTAGGAGAAGAAACATTCAATACAAAAATATCAGCATAATCCCATAATATTTCCAAGGTATCAGAGTAATCTTGAGGTGCATCATCATTAGAAGTTTTACTAGAACGTCCAATGTTTGCAGCGATAGGAATGCTAGGCCAATTACCTGCTGATTTACGTTGATTTAATTTATCTTTTATATTAATTGCACCTGGATTATTTAGCCCCATTCGATTAATTAGGGCATTTTCTTTTTCTGCTCTAAACATTCTAGGTTTAGGATTACCATCTTGAGGAAATCTAGTTACTCCTCCATATTCACCCCAAGAAAATCCTAACGAAGGCCACGAAGACAAAACATCTGCCCCTTTATCAAAACCTGCTGCTAATCCAAGTGGGTGCCTAAATAGATTATTCAAAACAGTAATTGGTTCATCAGGTGCACCGTATATGGAATTTAATAGTAGTTGACCAGTTGTACTATCATCGAATTTTGATAAAATATTGATACTATTCTTGTGGGCCTTTTCAGAATCCATTACCTTCAGGATAGGCCTAACAAAACTACGATAAGGCAACCCCATATATTGACGGAGACGGTAATATTCTTCAATAGTTGTGTATCATAGTATAACAATGAACTCCGTAGCGTATGATTTAGCACTGTGGGAAATATGTAGAAGAACCTTAAAATCAGAAAAATTGAATTTCATAATTGATGATAAGTTGGAAGTTAATATTCAAGATTTAAATAATAAAATTTCAGATTTAGCGCCAACAGTATTGTTAGATGTAAGAAAAACTAAATCTACGAATTCAAATGAAATCATAATAGAAAGTAATGAAGAAATAATAGGAATAATAAGTAAACGAGAACCGAGGAGATTAGATGTTATTTGGATTCAAAATTCTCCCAAACTATTTTGGATTGATTTTGAAATGCGAATTATTAAATTAGTAGAAGCAGGATATCCGGGTTGTATTGGCTGTGGTGGACCAGGATCTGAGGAAATATGGAATGAACAGCATAATAGATTTTTATCAAGGCAATAAATATGAAAATGATGAATTAAAAAATAAAAATTAACTCACATTTATACATAGTATTTAATTCCAAAGAATCGTAGACTGTATTTGTCCCGGTTGTGAAGTAATTTGAAGTTGATGATTTTAGAATCAGGAGCTAAAGCAAATACTGTAAAAAAATACCTAGGGAAAGAATGGATTGTTCAAGCATGTGGAGGGCATGTAGAAGATTTACCGAGTAAAGGTAGTAAAGACTCTAGTAAATCCATGTGGGAATCTGATTTAGACACCTTGCCTGAACCTCCATGGAGTTGGACCATTGGAGCGAAAAAGAAAATAACTGAAATGATTAAACATGCCAAATCATCAAATGTTAATGAGATATATATTGCTACTGATCCGGATAGAGAGGGTGAGTTCATTGCTTGGAGACTTAGTGAAATTTTTATAAAAAAAGGTTTTTCAAATCAAAAAAGGGTTACGTTCAACGAAATTACAGAAGAATCAGTTATTAAATCTCTTTCAGATGCAAGAGAAATAGATTACTCCCTAGTAGACTCTGCAAAGGTTAGAAGATTTATGGATAGGTTAGTAGGTTTTGAATGTTCAAGATTTTCTCGATCTTGGCAATTGGCATCAATGGGAAGGGTGCAAACGCCCACACTAGGATTTATTGTTGAAAAAGAATTAGAACGAGAACAGCATATACCAATTAAATTTCAAAGTGTAAATTTCTATTCTGGAGAAATTAATTTTAAAGTAAGGTTTCATGAAAAGGATGACGAGCAAGCATGGTCAGATGACTCAGGTAAACATCATCCAGATAGAACCTACAATCTTGAATTAGCAAAAAGCGCTATAAAGAATCTAGAAATAAATGATTCAATCGAGATTATTACAATAAAACCGGGTAAAAATTCTAGAAAACCTAAACCGCCTTTTACTACCGATACGCTATTGCAAACGGCAAGTTCAAATTTGGGATGGTCAGTTTCAAGAACTAGTAATGTTGCAGGCGCACTTTATAATTCTGGGCATGTAACATACATTAGAACAGATTCTACGAGAACTAATAAAGAAGCTAGAGATACAGTACAAAAATATATTTCGGATAAATATGGTACTGAATATCTAGGACCTGGAATGTTAGGTTCAGACGCAAAAAAGGGATCCAAAAACGTTCAGGATGCACATGAAGCCATTAGACCAACAAGGCCTGAAATGATAGAACTTAAAAGTGGTAATGAAGACTCACAATCTCTTTACAGGTTAATTTGGTCAAGATTTGCTGCTTCTCAAATGTCTGAATCAATACGTGAAACCCGCTCCATAAAAGCAAAAACTAATAATTTTGAAAAAATGATTACAGGCATGGCATCCTGGAGAATTCATTCTGGTTGGGAAGAAGTATATTCTGAATATCACAATAATGTAAAGATTAATCCACCAAAATATAATCTAGAACCCGGTGCAAAATGGCCCTTAGACAAGATAGATAATAATCCCGATTTAGTGATAGATGAAACTAAACCACCTAGAAGATATTCAGAAAGTTCGATAGTACAAGAAATGAAAAAAGCTGGGATTGGTAGACCTTCAACTTACGTTACAACTATTCAAACTCTGAATAAGAGAAAGTATGTAGAAAATAACAACGGATCATTAAAACCAACTGAATCCGGCAGAATAATGTGGCTAGAAGTTGTACCATTTTATAATAATCAAGAGAATCATGAAGGATTGTTTGATAAAGAATTTACTGCAAAAATGGAAATGAATTTAGATGCAATAGAAAATAGCTCTAAATCTGCTCCTACTGTTTGGCACAAATTTGTTGATAATTTTCAAGAAATTAATAGTTCTGCAAAAATATGGAAGAAGAGCGTTCCATCTAAAAAACAAATAATATTGTTAAATAATTTATTAATGGGTAAAGATGATACTAATCAGAAAAAAATTTTATCAGGAAAAAAAATTGAAGAATTAACAGGAGATGAAATGCGAACCATATTAGATGAAGTAATAGAAAGCGGAGCTACATTTCCTGCAAGTGATAAACAAATTGGATTAATAATTAAATTAACTGATAAATTAAATTTAGATTTGGATGAACTCTTGAAATCCAATAGTATTATTGGCATAGATCAGCTAACTGGAGGAAGAGAGGGTTCGGCAAGCATAATCATAGGTAAATTAATAGAGAAAGATGGCGATAGTTTAGCAACTGAACCTCAAGTTAAAGCAATAAAGACCATGGCTGAAAGATTAGGAATAAAAGTAGAGGATGCTATGGCTATAGTTAAAACAACGACAATAGAAGAAATTAACAAACGCGATGCGAGTGAGTTAATTGGTAAGATGAAGAAAATGAAAAAGAAATAGTGGATGTTATGATACACGAATATGATATTGTAGTAGTTGGAGCTGGACCAATAGGTGGATACCTGTCTGGAAAATTATCTCAATCTAACCATCGTGTTCTACTAATTGAAGAACATAAAGAAATAGGAAGACCATTCCAATGTGCAGGGTTGGTTAATCCAGGTGCAATGGCTAAAGTTGGATTATATGATACCGCACTTACTAGAATATGGGGTGCAAGAATGTATAGTCCATCTGGGATAAAAATAGAAATAGGAAATCCAGATATTACTAGGACATGGTCCGTATGTAGAAAGATTTTTGATGAAAGAGTTGTTATGAATTCCGTCGCTAACGGGACTGACATTTGGCTTTCAAGTCAGCCTAAAAGCGCGGTCATTAATGATGATTATGTTGAAATGGTCATAGATTCTGATGGAACAGAAAGAATTGTTAGAACTAAATTATTATGCGGAGCTGATGGAGCACATTCATGGGTTCGTAGAAACTTTAAGATGGGAAGACCTAAAGAAATGATGATTGGATTACAGATTGAAGTCACAGGATACGATACAGAAGATGGAAAATTAGATCTATTTACAGGCGAAAATGTTGCACCAGGTTTTTTTTCATGGGCTATTCCATCAGGTGAGACTACCAGAATTGGGATATGGAGTAAGCCTAATTTACTTGGCGAGAAATCTTGTGAAGATTATTTAAATCAATTAATGTTTGAGTCTCCATGGAAAAATAAATTTTCCAATTGTAAAGAGGTTGGAAGATTCTGCGGACCTGTTCCGAGTGGAATATTAAAAAATCTTACTAAGGAGCGTATTATATTATTCGGAGACGCTGCGGGAATATGCAAACCAACAACTGGCGGAGGAATTGGTCCAGGATTCAAACAAGTAGATTTATTATTACCAATGATAAATAATCTTGTAAAAGATAATGATTTTTCTATAAAAAGGATGAAAATGTTATCACAAGAAATGAATGGAATGCGTAAAAATCATAGAAGAAAGAAAGCGCTTAGAGATGCCTTTGTTACCGAAGTAGATGATGATGAATTAAATGAAATATTTGCAATATGGGCCCGCCCGGAAGTAATTAAATTAATTAATGAATTAGGAGATATTGAAAATCCAATTCCTCTTGGTGTCAAAATGTTAAAGGATATTCCAGAATTTCGTAAATATGCCGGTAAAGCGGCTTTAGCCATATTATGGAGTTAATATGAATAAATACATCCAACGGATACGATATCCTCCTTTTGAGTATTCGCATATGAATCCGGTTCATGTTCCAGTAGCTGAAGTAATGATTAATTCAGAAACTATAATTGATACTGAATTTAAGATAGGAAATGAAAAGAGTTGGTTTGCTGAATTTAAAAAATTTGATGAAAAATTTGATGATTCAAATATTACAATTATTGAAGATAAAATTACTACCGAAACTTTACCATTTTTGATGAAAACTAGAAATGGTTGGTACATCAGTCCGGATCCTTTGCACTTAATATCTAGAAAAATAATTACACCCACCGTGATACTATTAATATTATCAATACTTGTTCATGCCACAGAACCAGTACTATTAGAATTAGATATTATTTCACAATCTTTTGCGGGTTCTTACAGATTAGGGCCATTAGATTATCCAAAATTATTATTGTTTTCATTTCCCGTTTTTCTTATGCCGATAATAATTAGGATGGTTGCAAACATGAGAGACATAAAAAAGCAAAATAATTATGTGAAAAATCCCATTATGCCACCAGAAATTGAGATAAAAAATAATGAAAATAAAATTATAATTAAGATTATATCGATGTCTAAGGATGTTCATATTAATGGAGCAAGATTACAAGTTGGTATGGCAGTTCCTGAAAGAAAGAATGTGCTTAAAGCTTTAAAAATGAATGAAGGTCAACAACCTTCTCCAGGAATGTCTACAAAACTACCTGAAAAAAGAATATCAACAGGTGACGATTTGGGCACAGGAGTTGGAGAAGCGATGCCTATGACTCTAACGCACGGTAGAGTTTTGATGTTAGATTCCTTAAGGGTATTGGATTCAGGAAATTGGGTGAAAAATATTAAAATTGGAAATGAAATAACTCTTAATGGTCCAGATAATTTTTGGCCCGGATCAATATATTCCTCTTTGATAACAATTCATTGGGAATTAATCATAGATGCTACAAGAATAGATGGAACAAATTTAAAATGGATTCGCCCTGTAACTATGTCTACAAACAAATCGAACTTAATGATTCCAATTATGCCAGTAAGAAGTGGGCGAATTGAAGTAGCTAATTATTAGATTCGTGATGGAATTATAGAATATATCTCCCTAGATTGTAGAATTTTAGTCGGTAATAAATTATATTTTGAGTCACGTTTTATGGGTTTAAAACCTGCCCTAATTATTATTTGTTGCAATTCCCCTTCATTAGCTTCAGTCTTTGTTGTGCCTGATGCAGAAACTACATTCTCCTCCATCATAGTTGATCCTGCATCATCTGCGCCTGCAAAGAATGCCATCTGCGCTATACCTAAGCCCATCGTAGGCCATGATGCTTGAATATGCATTATATTGTCAAAAAACATCCTAGATACAGCTATATGTCTCAAATAATCGTTTGGACCTGACCCCACATTTTTAATATTTTTTCTTATAGATTTTTTTCCAAACACATTATTTTCTAATTGTACTGGCCACGATATAAAAGAAGTAAAACCATTTAACTCTTGTTTCATAGTTTCGTCTTGTAGTTTCCTAATTACATCCATATGTAATATCCTTTGTCTATTAGTTTCACCAAAACCTATTACATTGGTTGCAGATGTTATTAAATTTAATGATTGGGCTTCCTTCATAACTTTTAACCAATTTGATGAATCGCCTTTTTTTGGAGAAACGTCTAATCTAACATCGTCAACTAACATTTCTGCCCCACCTCCCGGTAATCCATGAAGGCCAGCAGATTTTAGTTTGCTTAATACCTCCAAAGTTGTTATATTGCAAACTTCAGCAATTCCTTCGATCTCAATAGGAGAAAAACAGTCTAAATCTATATCAGGGTGGCGAATTCTTAATTCCGAAATTAAATCAAGATAATAATCCAATTTTAAATCTGGATTTACTCCTCCTTGCATCAATATTCTAGACCCCCCGACTAGTTCTAATTCTGATATTCTATTACTAATTTCATCTATTGTTTGGGTATACGTTTCTTTGTGTCCGGGTGGCCTAAAAAACGAACAAAAATGACAATTTATAGTACAAATATTTGTATAATTGATATTTCTATCTACTAAATATGTTATTTCATCACCTGGGACAATTGAGCGCCTTCTCATTAAAGCGGTACTCATTAGCTCATTTAAATCAGCATAATCATATAATTCTTCAGCATCCTCAACAGTTAGTCTAGGAGGATTTACTGCAAGTTGGGAATTAAGAATATCTCTCCATCTAGCCATACAATCAGCTTCTTTTATTCATCAAAGATTCAATTTCTATAATACTTTTGGGACAAGATGATGTCAATATTACTGGACCATCTTTAGTAATTAAAATATCATCTTCAATTCTTATACCTATTCCTGCATATTTACTTGGAATAGAAATATCCGTACGCCAATCAGCAAAATATAGTCCCGGTTCGACTGTTAAAACCATTCCATCCTCCAGAATTCTCCCATCTTTTTCTCCATTGGGCGATGTTACTCCTACATCATGAACATCAAGTCCCAGTGAGTGACTGGTCCCATGCATGAAAAAATTACGATAAGGACCGTCTAAATCTTGCCCAAGAGCTTCTTCTAAACTACAATTCAATATTCCTAGTTTAATTAATCCTTCAGCAATGACTTTTGAAGATGCATGGTGCGATGATAGCCAAGAATTTCCAACAACACATGCGTTAATTCCAGCGATTTCTGCTTCAAGAACAATTTCATATATCTCAATTTGTTCTTTTGTAAACTTTCCATTTATTGGCCATGTCCTTGTAATATCAGAGGCGTACCCATCTATTTCGCATCCTGCATCAACAAGTACTAATTCCCCATCATTAATTACACAGTTATTATTTTTATAATGTAAGACTGTAGCGTTTGAACCGCCTCCCACTATAGATGAATAACTAATTTCACTAAGATTAGATATAAAATGTCCTTCAATTATTGATTGAATTTCCCATTCACCAATTCCTGGCTTCGAGGATGTGATCGCTTTAATATGGGCCTTAGAAGCTAAATTACATGATATTTGCATCTTATTTATTTCTTCTTTAGATTTAATTAATCTCATTTCATCTAACAAATAAGATGGATCACTAACACTCCTAGGGCCATTTCCAGTTTTATTTCTGGATCTTGATTTATTCGTAAGTGATTCAAGAATTATATCATCTAGTTGTTTATTTAGCCCTTGTATAATAAATACATTCTTACTTTTTTCTAAATTTTTTTGTATTATATGGTCAATTTCAGTTATTGGATATGCTTCATCAACGGGCCAATTGATGCTAGCATTTACTACGCCAACCCTCCTACCTTCCCATATTTCTGCCTTGGTATCACTGGGCTGTACAAATAACGAGGTGATCCATTGACCATCAATATTATGGGAAACAAAAACAGCATCTGGATCATACCACCCACAAAGATATAACATGTAGGAATTTCCTCTGAAGGGATAATTAGTATCATTAGATCTTGTGCAATTTGGATTTGTAGGTATAATTACTATACTATTTTCAGGAAGTTTAGAGTGAAACCTAGATTGCCGATTAATATATTCCTCAATGGAAAATGGTATTGACGCCATGTTTAACATTCAATCCATAATACAACCATTAATAGGATTATTCATCTATTTATAATACAATAATTTACCACTTTGGAATATTATCTTCAAGTACATTAAATCTTTTATAAAAAGCGTATGATACAAAAATTATAGAGATAATCAATAATAAGATCATGTAATATCCATTATTATTTGGTTCATCAGATAATACTGCTATAGATATATGAGAAATAAGGCCATCATTATCAGATACTTCTAAAGTAAGTATGAATTTATCATTAGTTACGGATTCTGGCCAAATAAATTTTCTGTAACAATCTTCATAATATGGAATATTATTAACTTTCCATATGCAATTCAATGATTCCATGTCATTAGCAGTATCACTTGAATTTGTTGCATCCAAGATTAATTCATTAAAATCTGATAGTACAATATTGTCTCCATCCATAACATCTTGGCCATTTATTTTTAGTTTAGCTATAGGATTTAAGTTTGTTATAAGAATGTGAATATCTTTACTATCAATATTTCCAGACAAATCTGATACAGACAATGTAAGTCTAAAAAAACCTGAATTATCTGTAGTCAATGAAAAAACTTTTTCATCAATACCGCTAATAATTTCAATTACTTCAACATTGTAATCATCATTATATATATTGGGAATGATTTCTACTAATGTCCAAACAAATGAAAGTCCATTTCTTCCCCAAAAGGGATCATTTGATACACTCCCATCAAATGATAATCTGGGGGAATTTTCAAGTAATGAAATTTCGGGAATCATGGATTCCTGAGTAAAATTATAATCTAAAATACCCGGGTAATTGATAACGACTATTGGAGAATCATTATCAATTTTTATTGGAATACATTTTAATTCTGAATTAATTAAATTAGATTCTATACTGTCGTGAGACCAGACGTATAATGAATGCCATCCATCATCAAAAGGACTAATATCAACATCTATATTAAAAGAATTCTGATGAACTTCTGGACCATCGTCGATTAGCCTTGTTGAAATATTAGATAATTCTATAAATTCCAACTGACAAGTCATTTGCCCTTCTAACAAATATACACTATTGATTGACCACGATACATTAGGAATAGTGGCATCATAGTTCCAAGCATAACCAGATATTATTAATTCATTGGTGTAAATTAAATCATCCATAGGAGATAAAATTGAAATGGCTGGTTTAGTTTTTGAATCATTTAAGATTGTACCATCCATGATGAAAATTGGTTTACTTATGGTTAATATTTCATTTATACCTGTAGATATAGTGATTAAGCAAGTACATATTCCTAAATTAATAGGATTAATTTCAATTTTCCAATCATAATTATAAAGTGAATTAATCTTTTCAGTTCCATAAAATTCGAATGAATTTGAATCCAGTATACTTCCAAAATTTGAAATTGACCAAGATATGAATGTTTGATTAAGTTCTGAATTTAGGTAACCTGAAACAGTAAAATTATCTTGAGAAGTAACTGGTTCGGAATCATAAAATCCAAAATTATAGTAATTATTTGTTTCGGCATCGGCATTGCCAATAACAAAAGATAGAGGATTAATAAAAATCAAAATAAGTACGAAACTAACGATTCTCACTGGTTACTGGCCTATGCTATTATTATTGAACCCAATGGATTATTGAGTGAATTACCTTTCAGATATTCGCATGCGCCATGATAGTTCATCCAGCCATAAATATAAGCCATCTTTTGAAATAAATTCTTTTGAGGCAGTAGCAGACAGAATACAATCACATGCGGCTGATGCGAGAGTTACGGAATCTAATAATGAAAAGCCATTTCCTAGGGAAACTGCTAAGGCTGCTGCTGCTGCATCATGCAGGCCTATCTGTTGATCTGTGAAAGTAGCATTACAAGGAAAGAAAATTGGAACTTCGTCTAATCTGTACAATGTCATCCCCTCTATCCCTCCTAAAACTAATAACGAATTCCAGCCATATTCTGATATTAAATTCTGTGCGGTTTGAGCACTATCTTCTAAAACTAATCTTCTTTGAAGTAATTCTAGACCCCTTATTTCAAAAAGTACTATTGTAGCATTCCTGCTTTTCTCTAGACCTGTTAACTTTGGGTCTACTATAATCGGAATATCTTTTAAATTAGCTATTTTAATTAATTCTATAGCTCCTTTTGTTGAAACTACTCCTTTGTCATAATCAGAAATAACTAACGCACTGCTATTATCTAAATTTAATTTTGCCCTAGCCACAAGTTCATCAGAAGTTTCCATAGAAAGGGGCTCTAAGGCTTCTCTGTCGGCCTGTAGTAATATTTGACTATTGTTAAGTAGACTTTCCCTACTGCCATAAAATCTTATTTTCGTTAATGTTTTGCGATTAGGAATTTTCATAATATTTGATATATCAATCCCTTCATCAGATAATGTGGAGAGGATTTTATCGCCTTCCGCATCATCACCCACACAAGAAAATAATTGTATAGACATACCAAGGGAATTTAATCCCAATGCTATATGTGCCGCAGCACCTGGGGATTCATAAGAATCTATTATTTTAATAACTGGGACTGGGGCTGTTGAGTTCAAATTATTAGCAAAACCATGATAATACCTGTCCAACATAATATCGCCAATTAATGTAACTTTAGAATTATTAATATTATCCAAAAGAGATCTTAACCTGAGAAGAGTTTTGTATTGAATATCTTGCTCCGCATTCATTGTCATCAAACCTCCGTAGATGTTATCACTGTTCATATTTGGGTTAACCGACGGTATAAAATCCTATACTATTACCCGAAATCATGAATCGGGATGCTAGTGGAGTCCACTATGAAGGTTCAGCAGCAAATAGGTTATGGCATAAGTCCGCCATAGGACGCATAATGTCTGAAGATATGATATTTTTAACTAATGCAGAAATGTTATTCTGTAATGAGCATAGGAATATAGATTTACCAAGTGAGAATTGGATTACTGAATGTTTAAAATTAAATCCCGATTTGATTGAAGAATATACTATATTAGAATCTTTAAGAAAACCAGGGAATAAAATAATGTTATCTGAAAATTCATTAAATTTTAATTTTAATATTCAAAGTGAATCGTGGGGACTTAGATGGCCATCAGACCATCATCCTAGAAATGAAAAACCTATATCTGAAATTCGCTGGTTTCACTCTTCCTGCCAATTGAATATTAAAGAATTATATCAATGGTGTGAAAATGTTACTCAAAATGAACGTATTGCAGAAGTATTAATTGTAGATAATGAATTAGCAGTAGTCACATATAGAATCCAAATATTAAATCCAAAAGGAGATATACCTATTCCCAAGAAGGATGATTATATTGAAATTAATCAAATACAGGGTTCCATTAAATTATCAAATGGTAATATCTTTATGCCACATGATGGTGAATGGGCATGGGAAAATATTGGCATACCATATTCAGGTGGTAGAATTATAGATGAAGATATGCAGAATATACTCAATTATTTCGTATCAGAAGAAGGTGGAGAAATTGACATATCTACTAGTATAAAATTAGATTTGATTAACAGAGGATTACATCCTAGGCCCGGATTTAAATATGGATCTAAATGGAGATGTTATGATACTGCATTAGGCGAAGATCATGCTCCTTGGCTCGTAGTTCATCCAAATAATGGACCAATTAATTGGGAAGAAGCATGCCTTTCATCCAGATTAGCAGCAGGAGTCAATAAAAAATGGTTATATCCCATTAAAAAAGATATTTGGAATTATATTTCTATAACACGTCCACCGGCTGATTCCAGATGGAATAATCCAACAAAACGCTAATTATTTTGCTTTTTGCTTTTATTTGTAAGTAGAGATAATGCAAGTAAAATAGAAATTAAAAATACTCCGTTACCTGGTTGAGATATCCAAGGTAACCATCCTTCACCAATAAATGGAGATTCTGCTTGTAGTATGATGGGCAGTCTTTGTTCAAGTGAATTACCATCTATGAATATCAATTCTCCTTTGGCGACCATTCCACTTTCCAATAACCCATCAGGTGATACTTCAAGAATTATTGGTTCACCGGGATATAATCGACCTTGGGTAATAGGTTCTGATATCCTACTAATTGCACCGGAGACCGAAATAGAATAAATTCTAGATTCGTTTCCAATATATTGAGGGTATATTGATACGATAGAATCTTCATCCCAGGGAATTATTAGTTCTAATTCATCTAATATTAATTTATGGCCAATTTTTATCCAATTTATTTCAATATCAATATATGGTGAATTATTACAACCAATATATCCTTTTAATTGCCCATTACTTCGATCTAAATAAGAATAATTTAGTAAAGGAACCTTATTGAAGCCAGGATTAATTTCGTAGTTATCGAAATGTTTGATTCCATTGTATGTAACATTCAAATTTAAATCGCATGATTTATTGGACATTATATCGATATAAGCTATCTCATTTGATAATAATTGAATTGGACTTCTAGGCGTTAATATGTCGATGGAATTATCTTTATAATTTTCAAAATTAATGGTCATATTGACAACATTGCCATTTTCATCTAAATTAGTATTACTTATTGTTGCTGTCCAAGTTACCAACCGACCATGATTATCCCTAATATAAATTCCTTTGTTACCGAATGATTCTCCATTTGAAAATAAATCACCCGCCTCACCCATATTTCTTCCTCTTTGTAATGCATCATTGCCATCTGCTTCTATAATCTTCAGCCACGCTACCTTTGGATCAGTATTAACTAGGTTATAATCTAAATTACCATTATCTAAATCTTGGTGCTCAACCAATAAACCTGAACTAGGTAGGGAGCTGTCAAAACCATTAGATCTTACAGACAATCTTATTGATTCACTTGGCGAGATTAGAATTTTAATGGTGTGTCCACCTTCGGAGATAGGAGTTAAAAGTATTGAAGAGTCTTCATTAGGAACTATATTAATAGAATTTCCTGCCCCAATTAATTCCAAAGTTGAAGCACTTGGGAGAGAGGGTATCTTCCCATCGCCATTCCAGTTACCACCAGCCATTATATCCCAAATACCCAATCCATTCCAATTAGAAGAAGGTGAATTACTATGGACATCATATAGATCTACTGCCCCCATTTGATGTAACATCTCATGCATTATCGTTCCTAATCCTGATGAAAGAGAAACAATTGTGTAATGCTCTATTGACCATTTAGATATTCCTATTGGTTCATCAATTCCAGAAAAATGACTCCATATTGATGAAGTTATTCCACTAGACTCCTGAGCATTGCCTGAGTGGATGACCAGTAGACGGTCCACTATCCCGTCATTATTGAAGTCCCATTTTGATAAATCAATATTAGTTAATAGTCCGTTAACAGCTTCTTTTACTAAATCTTGGACGCCATTATTATTTGTTACATCCCTTCCAACATCAGAATCTTCCCCCCAAAATGATTCAGGTTGATCAGTATGCCATACTTCATCGATAATAGTTACATTTAGATTTGACTTTGAGCTGATAGATTTAATGTATGATGTTGCAGAAAATTCACCTTCAAAAAAATCAGAAAGTAAACTTTCATCAAAAAAATTATCAGTGAACTCTATTTTCAAAACTAGCCATTCTTCATCTTCTTGGATTGGAATCAAACTATTTTCATCATCCGTAACATTTGATTCCAATCTACTTTGGATATATTCAGAATTTAATTGAGCGAACATTCCTCCAAATATGAGAAGAATAGCAAGCACTACTCTGACCCTGTTCATATGACGCCCTAGATGATGTAAGATTTTAATTAATTGTTATGATGTTTGTCAAGATATAGAATCGCGTAAAGTATTTAATTTCCACATTTCATCGTCAGAAAATTCTGAATCCATCCATTCTAGACCTAATATCTTACAATTATTAATCTCTAAGATATTTTTAAAGTTATTAGGAAGAGGAAGGCCGTTACAGCCAGTAATTATTATTTGAGATATATTATGCCCAATTACCATTTCAATTAATTTATCTTGTTCTTCTCCATTTAGGCAAATAGCGCTGCATTTTGGCATTGCAACTCCTGATGGTTGGAAGTTTGTTGGAAATTTGGGACATGCCCCCTCACAATTACAATCTATAATAGAGAACCTTTCAGAATTACCTTTACTGGATATACGTTCATGTACAGCATATAACCTTCTACCTATTGGATAATTAGGAATAGTATGAGAAAATAAGTTTGCGATTGAGATAATTAAAATTGCGATTATTATTTTTAAACCCTCGAATTCATTTGGTAGAGATAAAATTATTAAACTAGTAGATAATAAAATAATCTTTTCATTTAAGAAATTACTATTACTTTCAAATAAGCCTAATAATCGTGCCAAGCTTATTGAAATTGTACTGAATGAAAATATTATAAAAATCCAGGATATTCCCATCGTAAATCTAAAAATAGTAGTTACATCATAACGATTATCTATTCCATAAATTGAGGCATGTGCTGATAATTCGTTAATAACATTGGGTAAAATGATGAACCATATTGACAATAATAATACAGGAACCATTACAAGATTTATGAATAATAATATAGACAGCCAAGTTTTTTCACTTGGAAGAAGCCCATTTTTGAAAAATTTAAAGATTGAATATGATAGAAAGGGCATAACGGAAATTAATGATAACACAAATATCATTGACCATTGAATTTCAATCCATTCATATGGGCCATAGATATTAAGTTTTGAATTAATATTTAAAATATTTAAAGAATTTATCCAATGTGAAATTATATCCTCAATAAAAAATGCCCATAAAAAGGAAAAAATAATAAATAGTGTGAGATTTAACCTCAATAAATAAACCAACTCATGTAAGTGTTGATTAACTGACTTTTTATTATCTTTGGATACTAAAACAACCATATCACAAAATATCCTTTACCTTAGGTTCCGTTGAAGCTGATCTTATTGTACGGTAAACGCCATACGCCGACCATGCGCTAATAAAGAACATTGAACCAATAATAAAGTAAGTTAAATCAGTAACTCCGGCATCTTCACCAACTAATGCTTGGGGAGGGAATTCCAAAGTTGCATCATTTATTAACCACCTAAATCCAAGATAGAATGAAACAAAAGTATATGTAATCCTCCTTAATACTTCAGGATAGGCTAATTCTTTTGCCAGATATTCAGGTCCCTCTCCATATCTTCGTTCTAGTATTTCCCTTTGGAGTACTCCGCCAACTATCAATGCAACCAAACTTGTCCAGAAGAACAGATTACCTTGTGTGAACATTTTTTGGGAAAGTGCATCTTGTTTCTCTTGTTCAATTTGTTCATCAGTTATCTCTAAAACGAAAAGTGAATCATAATCGCCAACTGAAATAGTTCTTGTTTGGAGTGTGGAGTTTGATTCATCAGTAGAAATAGTGCCCGGTGCATTTATTGAGAAAGAGAGTAAATTCCAATAATCATTCTCATCTGGAATTCCAGCCCCATCGACTGAATTTCCTGCTAACCAAAAATTTACTTGCCCAACATCTTCTGAAGGAGCTGTCCATTTAATTTCCCAAATCCCATCGGAGTCAGTTTCTGAATGAGATATATCATCTATTCGATCTTCTGCTTGTCTAATATCTTCACTATCTTCCCAAGAAAATGAACCCACTGCATCGGATGAAAGTAAAAAGCCCGCTTTAACATTACCATTACCACCAGATAGTGTCAAAGAATCGGCAACAGTTATAGTAAGGTCATATGTCAAATCTGTATCATACATAATTGGAACACCCGTAATCATTACTACTACTCGAGCAGAGGTGGCGCCATTGTTATGACATGAACATCCATATTTTACTGTAAGTTCTTCATCTGAATTTAGAGCAGATGGTCCTCCACTCATACCAAATACTGGCATAATTAATAATCCAATAATTAAAATTACAATACTGGATCTTTTCATAGCCTGCTTCATCGCATCACCTATTTCATTTTCGAGAGCCAATGCCACATAACTATTACTAGAAGAGGACCTCATAATTATCCATTATATCATAAATCCTTAAGTGCAGAATTGAGATTATTCATCATTGCTTTACCATCTCCGAAAAGCATCATCGTCTTGTCTTCATAAAATAGATCGTTATCAACACCAGCATATCCAACTGAAAGGCTTCTCTTTATTATGACTACAGAACGAGCTTTGTCGGCATCGATTATTGGCATACCTGCTAAGGGCCCTACTCCACTACGTGCTGCTGGATTACATGTGTCGTTTGCACCAATAATTACTGCCATATCGCACTCAGAAAATTCTTGATTAATTTCTTCCATCTCAATTAATTGTTCATATGGGACATTAGCCTCTGCAAGTAATACATTCATGTGTCCTGGCATTCTTCCAGCAACTGGATGAATAGCATATTTTACCTCAGTATCAAATTTACTTTTTAATAAATCAGCGAATTCCTTTACTTGATGTTGACATTGACTTACTGCCATACCGTAGCCTGGAACAATTATTACTTTTTGGGCACCATCAATCATCATAACTACTTCTTCAGCATCTGAACCGACTTTTGTCCTAGTAAGAGTGGCCTTTTCAGAACCTCCAAATGATTTGAAGAGAACATCTGGTAATGTCCTATTCATTGCTTTACACATTATAAATGTCAAAATTAATCCTGATGCTCCCACTAAGGAACCTGCTACAATTAATACACTGTTAGATATAATAAATCCTGTAAATGCTGCTGCTATTCCGGATAGTGAATTTAATAATGAAACGACAACTGGCATATCTGCACCACCAATTGGTAGAACAATCAATATACCAAGGACGCAAGAAATTATTATAATTGCCCATAATACATTTTCATTCGTAGGATCCTTAATTGACATGCATATCAGGATTAATGATGATAGGAACAATGATACTTTTACAAAATTTAACCAAGATGGACCCCAAGTTGGAGTTCGATACCATTTACCAAAAATACTGATCCCACCCTTTAGCTTGAACATTGCTAGTAGCGAACCAGTAAGAGTCATCCATCCAACAAGAGCAGATAATCCAGCTGCGACATAAATAACTGCTAATTCCAATCCACTAGGAACTATATCATTTTCATACATGTATCTCCAACTTTCTGATAATGCCACTAATGCAGATGCAGCACCACCGAATCCATTGAATAAAGCAACTAATTCTGGCATTCCAGTCATCTCTACTCTAATAGCCATTATGTAACCTATAACGGAACCTATTACTAAACCAGAAATTATTAATTCCCATCCAATAATTCCTTCATCAAGTAAATTCATTTCTAGTATTGTAGTGAAAATTGCTACTGCCATTCCCATTGCACCTAATCTATTCCCTCTTGGTGCAGTTTTTGGATGGCCCAAATTCTTTAATCCAAATATAAAAAGAGTAGCAGAAATGAGATAACCTATTGAAACCCAATCACCAATCATAACTAATCCTCCCTTTTCTTTTTGCCAGCTATCATCACTAACATTCTGTTAGTAACTACAAAACCACCGATAACATTGATCATCGCTAGTACTATTGCAACGAATGCCAAGATACCTGATAATTGAGTATCTCCTCCATCAAAAACAACATTTGCGCCAATTAAAGCCCCGACAACGCTAATTCCAGATATTGCATTTGCACCGCTCATTAATGGAGTATGCAACATCGAAGGAACCTTTGTAATCAATTCAAAACCAAGGAATATTGCTAGTACAAATAGAGTTATGGAACCTATTATTTCGAGTTCTGTAATCATTTAATTAAACCCCCTAACTTAGATTGTTTAGGATGAATTTCACCATTAGTACATATTAATACTCCACCCATTCCTGATATATGAAAGTCAGATCCTTCTGGTGCGCCTACTAAAATATCATCATCTTCAGAGAGTTGTATCTTACCATCTTCAAATATTGAAATTATAAAGTTTGTAAGGTTATTGGAGTACAACATACTTGCTGAATTTGCAACTGTACCAGGTAAATTTGAAGTTCCAACAATTATTACTCCATTCTCTGATGTAATTATTTCACCCGGAATTGTTAGTTCACAATTTCCGCCAACATCTGCATTCATGTCGACAACCACCGCTCCCGATTTAAATTTAGAAATAGCAGATTTAGGCACTGTTATTGGAGCAGGTCTACCAAAAATTCTAGCAGTCGTAACTATGATATCTGCATCTGATGCTACTTGGCAAACAGTTGAATTAACTTTTTTAATAAATTCTGGAGTAAGGGGTTTAGCATACCCAGATTCATCTTCAAAATCATCCATTCCATCTACTTCAATAAATCTTCCACCTACAGATTCTATTTGTTCAGCAGCAGATTTTCTAACGTCTGATGCATAAACAATCGCACCCAATCTTTTTGCAGTCGCAATGGCTTGTAATCCTGCTACTCCACTACCCATAATAACTACTTTAGCAGGCCTAATAGTACCTGCAGATGTAGTCATCATAGGAATTCCCTTTGGAACATAAGAAGCCCCTAAAAGGACTGCTTTGTATCCTGCGAGGTTATCTTGACTAGAATTAACATCCATTGATTGAGCCCTTGATAGTCGACGTGGTATCATATCCATAGAAAATAAAGTTACATCCAAATCCATACACATTTGAATCATTTCCGGCTGTCTAAATGGATCTGCTACGCATGCTAGCATCATTCCTTTGCGTAGTTCAATTTTTTTCAATATTCTTATTGTTATTAATAATTCACACGATAAAACATCTTCTCTTTTACTGACAATCGCCCCTTGATTAGAATATAGTTCATCAGAATAATTAGATAGAATCCCAGCCCCTGATTCAACATATACTTTAAATCCATTTTTTATTAGTTTTTTTACAGAATTAGGTACTATTGCAACTCTATTTTCACCTTCTGGTTCCTTTAAAATTCCTAGTCTCATTGCTATCCCTCCAATTAATCCACAAGTGGCTGACAAATTATATTTACGCCCAAAAGTAAATACTTATTGAAACCGCCGGCATTTAGAGTACAATCATAGATAGCACTATTGAAATAATATATAATATCCAATATAAAATACTACGATATCACATATAGCATGGGAAATCCAGCAAACCCAAATTGAACGATATTTCAGATATAGCATTGACCATATTGCAGCTGCTGATAATAATCCAATTGAAGCTAGAAATGTCTGCCACCAAAGGAACCCAAAATAATGCAAAGCTAGAGTATGGTGTAAGGTGAATAATAATGCCGAGAATATTATTCCAGCATTATCATTATTAAATAAAATACTTGACTTTGTAGTTATAAACCATCTAAATACATATTCTTCTAATAAACTGTTTATGAAAATCCAATAAATCATGCCAGCAAAATAAATTTTAGGATTGGATAATCCTTTAGCGTCCAAAGTATCTACCATATATATCAGATCGATACTATTTTCAAAAATTATCCAAGTTAAAGATATAATCAAGGACATTGTAATGCCTGTTATAATTCCAAATTTTACCCCTTCTTTAGAAGGAAAAATAAAAGAAATAGGATTTTTATCAATTTTTATATACCAAATAGTCGGAATAACAAATATCATAATTTTACATACAATAAATAAAACTTGTGAAGATAATTCATCTTCTAATATTTTAATACCGAATATTACAGATATGGAGGGAATAAAACCTACTAATAATATCCCCATTAAGGCCGATCTTCTAGTTTCCATGTAAATATTATAAAATAATCATAAATGAATATTTCCCCGTCCTAAATTCCTACATCAAAATTCCTAAAGGCTAAGTCCTATGGCTCAATCGTATCTACTAGAGAATACCATGGCGAGAGAATCAAGAAAAGTAGCAGTTATTGGAGCAGGCAATGTTGGAGCAACGTGTGCGTTTGTTTTGGCTGAGAGAAAAATTGGAAATATTGTACTTTTAGATATTTATGAAGGATTTGCAAAAGGTAAGGCATTAGATATGAGTCAAGGTGGGCAAGTGTTGAATTATGATGGTAAGATTACTGGGACAAAGGATTATTCAGATATTGCAGGATCAGATGTAGTAGTTGTGACATCAGGTTTTCCTAGGCAACCTGGCATGAGCAGAGAGGACCTAATAGGAAAGAATGCAGACATTATATCTCAAGTTGGACGAGGGATTAAAGAATATGCTCCTGATTCTGTAATTATTATGGTGACCAATCCATTAGATTTAATGACCTATCATATGCAAAGAGTAACCGGTTTTCCACACAATAGAGTAATCGGTCAGGCAGGGATTTTAGATTCCGCGCGAATGACTCATTTTGTTTCAGATGCAATTGGGTGTAGTAACGAAGATGTACAAGCAATGGTCCTAGGGGGGCATGGAGATACTATGGTCCCATTACCAAGATATACCACAGTTGGAGGAATACCAATTACTCAACTATTATCAACAGAAGAAATAAATGATATTAGTGAAAGAACGGCTAGTGGTGGTGGAGAAATAGTAAAATTATTAGAACGTGGTAGCGCATTTTATGCCCCTGGTAGTGCAGCTGCCATTATGGCAGAATCGGTTCTCAATGATAGACGAAGATTATTACCATGCAGCGCTTATCTCAGTGGAGAATATGGAATGGAAGATATATACATTGGAGTTCCTGTCATATTAGGAAAAAATGGAATTGAAAAGATAATTGAGTTAGAATTACAGGAATCAGAAAAGAATAGTTTACAGAGTTCTGGTACTTTTTACAAAGAACAATTAAAAGATATATTGGGTTATTAAGAGAAATTGGAATAATTATGCTTGAAAATATTGAATATATTTATCTAGAGCATGATGGTAAGATACTTTTGGTAGATGGTAAAGGTAATGGGCCACAATTACCAAAGCAAGGTAGAATACTAGCATCGGAAGATTATTTACTTAGATTACCAACATATGATGAAGTCCTAAAATTAAAGATACCATATAAAAAAATAAGAAATAATGTGATTATTATTGGAATGAAATCTTATAAAATTACTATAGGGGAGCCCAAAATAAGTTGGCCAGAACATTGGGCATGGAAAGATAATGCAATAAGTGATAATGTAGTTCATCCAATAGTAAGAGAGTGCATCTATAGAACAATACACAGAATAGTCAGTAAAGTAATTATTTTGAATGATGAAAATAAAATATTAATGGCGAAATCCTCAAGAGGATTTTTTACAGGATATTGGACATTACCAGGTGGGTTTGTAAATTACGGAGAGCATCCAAGAGAAGGGGCTGAACGAGAAGTGTTGGAAGAGTTGGGGATAATCATCAACATATCCGACCCTATGGGAGAATCTGGAAATATAAAAACAGGGAACGATAATTCATTAATTCAACAAGAAATTTTTAATGAAGATGGGATTAATTGGGTCTCATTTACATACAGAAGTAATTCTAATGTTATGATTGAAAATATTAATCCGAAAGAAGGTGAAATTGAAGAAGTACGTTGGTTTGATATCGAGGAAGCATTAAAAATAGCAGTATCTCATTTTGATATAAATGCCATAAAAAGAATATCTAATTAAAATGGGAACCGAATATCAAGCGGACGAAAACATAACTAAACAATCCACCCGGACATATCCGGCCCCCGGTTTTTTGTCCGGGCATGTCGCGATGTGAGCACTTCATCCTTAAGTCCTAGCAATAATTGTAGAGAATAATCATTTAAAATATACGTAGACTTCGCAAAATTAATTTCATATTTAGAACATTTAGGTGGCAGATGGCGAGCGTGATAACGAGACCCTGAAAGAAAACGTTAAATTGCCATCCACCGTATTTCTGAATTGATTATTATTCATAAAGATAGTGTTTATGGATGAGAACAGTTACAGATTTGACTCCAATTTGGATTCCCATTAGGTGGGAACAAAACAACATTAATTTGATTAATTCCCGTAAAAAACTTGAGACACTGCTAGCAAATAGCTCTGCTTAGCTTGGTGCATAAATTATGGTGGGCCTGCCTGGATTTGAACCAGAGTCTGTTCGTCCCAAACGAACAAGCATAGACCAGACTAACCCACAGGCCCTGTGGTAATCCGGTCCAACGGCCAATATGTCATGAAGGTTACTAGAGCCAAGACCATTCATTATGTGCTGATCTCATAATTAGTCCCTCAAATTCAGACTTTGCAATGAGGTCCTCTGCAAGTACATCTTCTATGAAATTCTTTTTCAGGATACTGACTAATTTATCTAACTTTAAGACGCCTTCATTTGATGTGGCACTCTTCATCATAATCTGATATTTTGACATATTACTTCCTTCATTTGAATTCAAACTATATTTTTTGTTCTCAGATTTTTTTAATTTATTATTTATTATATGATTTATTTCTTCTGGTGCATTTGCTAAAGCTACAGCCATTCCAAGATCTATAGAAGATGAAAAGTTTTTAATAATTTTATATTCATTATTTTTTGAACATCTGGAACACCCAATTTTATTACCTTTTTTTATACCAAAATTATGGCCACAAATACATTTAATTAATAACCAAGTAGATTCCATGTCAATCTGAATAGTTATTAGTTCAATAAATTGCCTGAAAAATAATCAAATTTAGACTGGTTTATTGAAGTAGTCTTCTCTCGGTTACATAACATGACTTCATTAAGGGCCGTTATTGGAGTGATATTTTCCTTAATTTTAATACTATTTTCAATATACAATTTTATGATTAATAATTCCCTTACAACTCAAGTTTGGAGTTACTTACTTCTGGCGCCTTTACCTTTAGCAATAGGATTAGCCCCGAATACAGAAAAACTGAAATTATACAAACAAGAAAAAGATTGGGATGATGAAGCCGGTGAAATAGATAATGAAAATATAGATCCAGTATCTTTTGGTTATGATATTCCAATACTGTAATTCATGCTAGCCTTAGTGTTTCTAAATTATCTGGTGCATATGTTTGTACTTTGAATTTCTCCCTTAAACCTTGTCTGAATGCATTACATGTTTGAGAGTCGCCATGATGGCAAATAATTTTACGGGGTGTAGGGTGAAGTGCGGATACGTAATCCATCAATTGGTTTCTATCTGAATGGCCACTAAATCCATCAATTATTACCATATTACAATTTACAGCAATCATCAATGTTTGCCCCCTATCCATTAATGGAACTTGAGAATGCCCGTCTTGAAGTCTACGACCAAGAGTACCAGACGCTTGATATCCTACAAAACAGAGTGTGTTACCATGTTCAGGAGCCCAGTGCTTGAAATATTCTACTATTGGACCTCCGGTCATCATACCACTAGTTGCGAGTACAATACATGGATTTGTTTCCAAAAGTATAGATTCTCTTTGTTTATGAGACTCTACTTGTTTGAACCATGGAGAATTAAAAGGATTGTGTTCTCCACCTTTCAATAATTGTTTTCTCAAATCTCTGTTGAGAAAATTAGGATGGCTGGAATGTATGGCTGTTGCTTCGGATATCATCCCATCTAACCATACAGTAACTGGTTTAACTTTCCCGGATTTAAATAATTCATCAATAGCAATCATCACTTCTTGTGAGCGTCCAACGGCAAATACTGGACTGAATATTTTACCGCCTCTATTTAGAGTGTCAATAATTAAGTCTTGTAATTCGTGACTAGCTTGTTGCCTCGTGGGTTGTATATTCGTTGGGCCTCCATAGGTTGACTCTATTACCAAAGTATCAACCTTTGGGAATCTGACTGTAGCAGCATCGAAAAGCCATGATTTTTCATATTTTATATCTCCAGAGAATAATAATCTATGTTCATATTTTCCTTCACCGATTTGAGCATATACGCTAGAAGACCCCAATATATGGCCTGCATTTTCTAAAGTTATTTTAATGTCGGGAGATATGTCAGTTTTGTCTCCCCAATTTATATCAACTGTATGTTTTATACATTCCTGAATATCAGCTTTTGAATATGGCGGATCATTACCTTCAGCGAGTGCTACTTTAATGTAATCAATTTGTAATAATGTCATTAAATCTCTAGTTGGAGGAGTGCAATAAACTGGCCCTCTATATCCATATTTGAATAAAACTGGCAACATCCCAATATGATCTACGTGGGCATGAGTAATTACAATTGCATCCAAATTATCTAACGGCAATAATTCCGGTGCAGAGAAAAATGGTTGAGTTTCATTCCTATTGGTTGTTGGCTTGGCACCACAATCAACTAAAATTTTTGATTCATTTGTTGTAACTAAATGCATTGCCCTTCCAACTTCCCTATAGGACCCAAGGGCGGTTACTCTAACCCATGGCTCCCCGGAACGTTTTGGCCTGTATATTCTAGTCCCGAATTTACGCATTAATGCTTTTCTGTCACTGGCCATTTCTTTTCTGTACCTTCTGATATCATGTTGGGTCCTACTTGCAATAGCAGGTGCACGAACAACGTTGACAAGCCATCCAATTTCATCTCTCAATTGTTGTATATGAATTCCTTTTGGACCGACAGCAGAAGAAGGATCATCACATTCCAAAATAATTTCAGATAATGCTGGATCCAAAAAGGTATTATTCACTCCGGCTTCGGGAGGAATGTATTTTGAAACTGCCTGATGTATAGCAGTTTCATCCGCAAGTATATCTGGATGTGGACGTATAACTACCCTACGCTTGATAGATTTTGCAATTTGGACAGTTAAACTATCTCCACTACCAATAAATGAAGAGGGGTTTTTGGTAATTATGGAAATAGAACCGGCTTCTAAATCTACATCATAATCAATATGTTTTGGTATAACTGAGGCTATTCTTTTTTTCATTTCGACTAACGATAATCGCATGTATTTACGTCCCTATAGGCAAGCCTGCTAAACTAGCACCTCGAAAAGGAGAACTAGGGCAGGAATATGATTATAGAGAGGACAAAAGGTTAATTTTTTCTTCTTCTGTAAGTAATTTGAAACCATCATCTAGAGTAATTACAGCTAAATCCATACCATTGCCACTAGCTGCATCTCTTTGAGCGGAAGCTAAGAGTGCTTTAGCGGCTACCTTTAGTGCATCTTCTCTAGACATATTATCCCGATATTGATCTTCTAAGACTCCATACATGTAGGGACTACCTGAGCCAGTTGCACAATAAACGTCAGGTATTGAACCACCAGCTGCATCGATACTATATACACTTGAGCCATTCTTGTCAGCCCCAACAATTAGTAATTGTACATGATGAGGGCGACCAACTAAAATATTGGCGGTTAGAGTTGCAGCGCCTTTAACTGTCATTGGAGAATCACGCTTTAATTCATATAATCTTAGTTCAGATGCTAATGTTCTGGAAAGAGATTGTGCATGGCCTACAAGTCCAGCAGTTGTCAATGCTATAGAATTTGAAATTTGAAATACTTTTTGTACGCTCTTATTCGCGATGAAATGCCCCATTGTTGCCCTATGATCAGCGCCGACTACTACGCCTCCATCAAAAGTTATTCCAATAGTGCTAGTTCCAGTTTTTACTACTTCAGAAGACATATCCATAAAAAGTCACCCGCTGTGGAGGAGTTCCCAGCAAACCTAACTGAAATAAGGCCCCTTATGAATGCGACGGGAGACGGGGCTCAAAATCACCATAAATAAAATAATTTAATTTTGTGTATCGATAGAAGAAGTCAAGTCAATGAATACATTCGGTGTACTATGGTCAATGAGGATAGAGAACCTCGTTGGATTGAAATGGAATCAAATTCCTCTGATAATGATGTAGATTTAGAACCCGGTGAAAAGTATCATGACTTACATAAAAAGTATCCCAATCCCCCTACTCCAAGAAGTCCTGATGATACAATCATACATCGAGCAGTGCTCCAAGACTTAACTGGAGTGCCAATGATTTTGAATTGGATTTCAGATGGCGATATCGTAATAATTGAAATGTCGGAGTTAATAAAAAGAGAGACTGAATTAAATATTGCAGTAAAACGTATTAGTAAATTTGTTGAATCTGACCTATCAGGTACCGTATTACAATTGGGTAAATCTAGGCTTTTACTTCTTCCTTCTAAGTTTGATGGAAATGAAGGACACGTTTCTGCATAGGTGAAATTATGGAAAGTATAATTGAGCAATCGTGTCCAATATGTTTTGCCGATAAAGGGTTAAAATTATTTGTTCATATTTCTGAAATCCCTTACTTTGGGGAGCACACTCAAATGACGATGCTATGTGAAGAATGTGGCTGGAAAAATACGGACTTTATCCCTGCAGAAGGAAAAAAACCTGGAGCGTGGTCAATAATAATTTCCGATATTAGTCATATGTCTACGAGAGTAGTTAGATCATCTTCATGTACAATAAAGATAGATGAGATAGGACTGGAAGTAGAGCCTGGAGGGAATTCTAGTGGATATATATCCAATATCGAAGGAGTCCTTAACAGATTTAAAGGAATTGTTGAAATGATATTAAGACAAGCAAAAAGAGATAAAGATGACAATATTGAAAAATGCTTAATTCTATTGGATAAGATAAATGAGATAAAAAATGGGAAGAAAGAGGTCGAGATGGTATTATTAGATCCAATGGGGCACAGTCAAATTCTTCATGAAGATGCAAAGTCTAGAGATTTATATGAAATAGAGATTGCCGAATTACCAACTGGGCCTAGCATACCTGTTTTTGATTTAAACGAGGATTAAAAAGCATCTGGTGCTAAAAATTCGTTAACTCTATCAGCCCATTCATCTCTTTTTTCAGATAAATCATTAAGCCAAATTGTAGCATTTTCAATGCATATATTTTTCATTTCACCTGCTAATATTTTACCACTTTCATAATCTCTTTTTATATCATTTAAAACGTTATCATCTTTTTCAAAGAAAAATTGTAAGTACTGAAATGAAACATCTTTACTGCAATCGCCACCTAACCGCCTATGCTCTTCAACAGTTGATTGGCCTCCGCTAAATGCTTTCTTGACTTTCTTTTCCATTTGAGTAATACTATCATTCATAAATATGGTAGTTTCTGGTTTGGAAGAAGACATTTTATTTCCAGTCATTCCGATAGCAAACCTGTGGTAAGTAGAGCATGGCGGCATGAACCCCATGCCTCCCATCTTCCTTTCTAAGCGTAATAAATTTAACTTTAATTGCGAGATATCAATATTAGAAGCCCCAGGAATATCTAATGTTCCATGTTTAGGATTAGAAATTATATCTGCATACCCAATAGAGGAAATTGATGATTTTATCATATTAAAAACATTATTACGAACTTCACGGTTTACTTTTCCATCTTTAGAAATTCCAAATATTTCTGAGTTATCATTTTGAATTGATAATGCGACAGTAAGGCCTCCATTTTTTCTAGTTTTAACATTGAACCAATTTGTCTTATTAACTAGGCCCCTAGTTAGACGTAGGTGAGGATCTTGATCTATTCCAACAGGCACTACAATGGGCCTAAGCCCGCCAAACTCTTCCATCTGGGGGTGAACAATATCTCCTGCTTGAACAAGAGGTGCTTGGACATGAGCTAAATTAGTATCTCCTCCGAATCCATATATTGCTTCAAATTCTGATATGTTAGTTTTACGACCCAAAGTAAAGGCAAGACGTTGGACATCTGGTCTTTTACTTTGAAAATAAACACTAGTAGATTTAGGATCTAATCCCATTGCAGCATAATTGATAATGTATTCTTCTAAAGCAGTTTCTCGACCTTTTTTAAGCGAAGTGGACCTAGTTGCTAATGCTTCTAAATCAGCAACTGCGACGGTAACATCTCCTCCTTGTTCTTGGAACCATTTTACTTGGTCAATTACCATGCTATGCCCGAGATGCATGTTGCCACTAGGCATAAGGCCGGTTAATACTCCGAATTTTTCATTTCTATATATGGAATTTAGTATTATATCTAAGTCCCTATGGCCGAAAATTATTCCCCTTCTATGTAATATATTTGGATTGGGAATTTTAGATAATTCTATTGAGTCTAATCCAAATTGATTAGATATTCTATCATAATCAGTAGACTGTTCTGATGACCAGGGATCAATATGGCCTGCATCTCTCATAACAACGGGTAGATGATATATGAAATCAAACCATCGATGAATTAGATGTATTTGAACAGTTAAACACAATAAAGATAACCTTTTCCGATAAATTAATGGCATCCATTTATTGCTTGGGAACGGGACTAGTTGGTTCATTTGTAGCCAAAAGATTAGCCATTAATGGCCATCTAGTCTACGCACATGACATTGCTCCAAATTTACAATTGATTGGACTTAAAAACATCAAGATAGTAGAGGGCGATGCATTAGAAATAATTGTTGATGTAAACAAAATGCCTAAATTTGATTTGATAGTCAATATGTTACCCGGAGATATCGGACATCAGGCAATGAAGATACTATGTGCCCAAAATGTAAAAGTTGTAGATTTGAGCTTTAGTGAGATTACTCCAGATAGTTTAATCAAGAATAATAAGAATTCTACAGTATTATGGGATGTTGGAATTGCCCCTGGACTATCAAATATGCTAATCTCCATAGCCCATAGAAGACTAGGTAAACTTAAACTTGGGGAAATTAGAGTAGGAGGCAATCCAATCGATAAAATAGGAGGTTGGAATTACATGGCACCATTTTCTCCAAAGGATGTTATTGCAGAATATACACGTCCTGCGAGAGTAATTAGAGATTCAAATATCACAGTATTAAAACCGTTATCAGAAAGGCACGTTATCCAAGTATCTGATAAGGGGCAGATGGAAGCATTCCTAACAGATGGATTGAGAAGTATATTGACCTCAATACCGGCTACAGAATTATCAGAATTCACAGTTAGATGGCCCGGCCACATTCAGAAATACATTGATGAGTTTAATGATGGAACACTTGATTATAACCAATTATTAAAAGACTGGAAATATGATAAAAATGTGAAAGAATTTACTTGGATGGAAATAATAGCGATTAATCATGATGAGGAAATGATGAAATGGACAATATCTGATGAAGGTGCGAATGATGGCCATTCTATGGCTAGATGTACGGGTTTAGTAACAGTATTTTGCATAGAAGAATGGCTAAATAATCCTGATATGCTTACGAAAGGCATTCATGCACCAGAAGAATTAGATGATGAGACTATAGAAAGAATAATTAAAAATATCAAGAGTGAAAATATAGATATAGAATTCGAATGTAATTTTTAATCTAACCTAATGTTGTATCATATTTGTCCTTATGTATTAACCACTTTATTGCGATTGGAGTAGCAATTAGAGTGATTATTGCAATTCCTATTATAGGCCAATTAAAATCAGGTTCTGAGGATCTTTCTATTAGCCAGGTAAACAATATTTCAGAATTTAAAAAGTCGGAAGCAGATTCCCTGAGGTTACTGACGTGATGCCCAACGACCGTAACACCATTGTGTAAATCATTGAATGTAATTAGAGGATTACTTATTGTAGAATTTAAATTTGAATTTTTAAATATTAATGTATATGATTCATTTGGTGAAATGGTTAGTATTATTTTATCATCGGTATTTCTCCAACCGACTTTAAGATTCTGATCTGTTTCATTCAGAATTGGTACGTCAACATAATTAGAATCTTTAATAGAAACTAATTCAGGAGTATTCTCAATAGAGATGCTACCTGGAACTTGCCACGAATTATTACTAACGGATAATGTTACTGTTAGTTCATTATTTTCTTTACTTATATTAATTGATTGACTTGATATCTTATGATTATACCATTCTCCCCATGTTGTATACCATATTTTTTCATTTGATTCTAACCATTCTACAACTTCTTTATCTTCCCTGACCTTGATATCATATATTCTAGCTATCCAATATATACTTACAAGACTATCTTTATTTGCAGAATTTAATAATGAAATATTGGCTATATTTTTTTCTAAACTCCCCCCATTCCTCTCCATTACAAAAAGTTCATTAGGAGTATTTGTTAATTGATCTCCAATGATTTTGAATCCAGAATTAAGAAGATTAGATTCGGTCAAATTATCTATTTCTCCAGAAGTTATCCCAAACGATATAGGATATTTTCCCCACCTTGAGGAATTAGATTGGGACGAAAGATATTCTTTACAACTTTCAATTATCCATTGTTCATCATTAATATCAATATTTTCAAATCCATGGCATCCAAATTCATCACCTAAGGCTAGTCTTTCGGGTCCAATTAAATTTTTAATCCATCCATCGGACTTCCATTCAGTAGCCATTACGGGTGAAACTGTTGGTATAGTGAATATAATAATTAAAATTACTCCTTTAACACCGAGTCTAACCATGCTTTCCGGAAATATGCCTAGGATATGAAGTACTTGGAATCATTAGTAAAGGCTAAGTTGAAAGTGCAATACGATAAATTATGGGGGGTTTGGAAAGTAACCTAATAAAATTGTCTAACTTGATAAAGATTCAAGGTACAGGGAAGGAGTTTAAAACTCCAAAAATATATAAATTTTTAGTAAATTATATCAGAATAATTGGAAGAAGTTTTACAAGAGTTAATTTTGAAGGATTAGAGAAAATACCAAGATGCGGTCCTGTAATAATTGTTGGGAACCACACCTCCAATATTGATCCTATCATTAAAATTATGGGCAATATGAGGCCGATTCATTATCTTGCTAAGGAAGGTCATTTTAAAAAGGAGCCAAATAGAACAATAATGCTCAGTACAGGCCAAATTGAAACATTTAGAGATTCAGGCGGAACGGATGCATTAGCACGTGCAATAGATGTATTAGATTCTGGATTGTGTTTGGGGTTGTTTCCAGAAGGAACAAGATCTAGAAATATCAAACCCCCATTTTTACAAAAAGGTAAAACAGGTGTTGCCAGAATTGCAGCAAGTTATCCAGACATACCAATAATACCTATGTGTATAATTGGCTCTAGAGATATGATGGCTCCAGGAGACAATATAATTAGAATATGGAAAAAAATATCTGTTAAAATAGATGAGCCAATAACATTTAATCAATGGATTATTCATGAAGATGGAGGTTCTATGAGTGAAAATAAAATCTTGGAAATTATAAATTCAAATGATGAAGATAGAAATGAAAAAATGAGATTTTTATATAGAAAATTTACTGATCAATTAATGGAAAATTTGAAACAATTGGGTGCACCATAAATACAAATTTCCGTAGCGTTGAAGGACTACCAGTGCAGACGCTTACAATACATGGAACAGTATTTGACATTCCTTCGAACGATTTTAGAAGAAGGAGAAGAAAAATCAGACAGGACAGGAACGGGTACAATGTCCATTTTTGGACATCAAATGAGATTTAATTTAGCTGATTCATTTCCGGCAATAACAACTAAGAAAATACATTGGCCAAGTGTGATTCATGAATTATTATGGATCTTATCGGGAGATACAAATATCTCATATCTTCAAGAAAATGGTGTCAAAATATGGAATGAGTGGGCTGATTCTGATGGAAATTTGGGACCTGTTTACGGAGAACAATGGAGGAAATGGAAGTCTGATGATGGCGCACCAATAGATCAAATAAAAGATGCGATTAATATGATAAATGAAAATCCGGATAGTAGAAGAATTATCGTATCAGCATGGAATGTTGGAGAATTAGATAAAATGGCTTTGATGCCATGCCATGCATTCTTTCAATTTTATGTTAATGATGGCAAGCTTTCATGCCAATTATATCAAAGGAGTGCCGATGCTTTCTTAGGAGTGCCATTTAACATATCTTCATACAGCTTGTTAACGTGTATGGTTGCCCAAATTTGTAATTTAAAGCCAGGAGAATTTATTTGGACAGGAGGAGATTGTCATTTATATCTTAATCACATAGAACAAGCCAAGTTGCAAATAAATAGAGAGCCGTTCCCTCAACCAAGGTTGAAGTTAAATGAAGAAATAGTTAACATTGATGATTTTTCATTTGAAGACATCAAAATTGTCGATTATCATCATCATCCCTCGATATCCGCACCAATCTCAATATGAGGAATACATATGATAATTTCAATGATTGTAGCAATGGACCTAACGAATGCAATCGGTGAAGGAAATACTATCCCGTGGAGGTTATCAACAGATATGGTGAGATTCAAAAATCTAACACAGGGCTCTGGCAATAATGCAGTAGTCATGGGTAGAAAAACTTGGGAGAGTTTGCCAAATAAATCAAGGCCATTACCAGATAGATTAAACATAGTAATGTCTAGAAATTCTAATTGGGAAGATATTGGAGCTGAGGTTGCTTTGTATCCCGGGAGGGCAATAGAAATAGCATATGCTGAAGCCTGCGACATATGTTGGATAATTGGTGGTTCAGAAATATATGAGTTATTTATTAATCTGGTGGATGAGATTCATATTACTAGAGTGCAAACTGAACATAGTGGGAAAGTAGTATTTCCGAGATGGGAATCCGAAAATTGGACTGAGCATATTTTAGAAGAATGTTTGAAGGATTCAAAAAATGAGTATGGGACAATTTATTCAATATGGAAAAAAAACTAATTAATTTTCTCATAATTTGTTACTCTAATTCCTAATCCGCCTTTTATTGAAGGTCTCGTCATAATTACGTCCATTTTGTTATGAAATTCTTTTTCTAGATCTATTTCTAATGCTAATGAATGGCCTAAAATCAATATCAAAATATCTGCAAGTTCTTCGGATATTTCATTTTTGGATTTACCTTTTGTTATTGCAGCTGAAAATTCTCCTAATTCTTCTACTGTTAACGCTATTCTATAACCCATATCATGCCCGTTATTATTTTTATTTGAAAAGGAATGCTTGGAATGGAAACTCGCCACCCTTTGCATCATTGATCCCCAAAGTCCATCTAATTCTCCTCCAAAACCTGATATAATCCAATCTTCAACACTTAATGGCCTGTCCATGTGCTCCGAAGAGCTCAAAGGGTCATCAATTTTACTCATTAAATATATTTATTAATCAATAAATCAATACACTTAGAAATATTTTTAACAATTAATGGCCCAAATTTCTCAACTTCATTATGGTCTATCGTAATTGAGTTATCATTTGGATTTCTGCCTGATGCCCAGTTGGCTGAATATATAATTGATGCATATGGAATCGATAATTCAGATATTAGTCGAGATTCTGGTCCCAGCGTCATATTTACTGCCTCAGCACCCATATTTCCTAATGCATTTATCTCTGCAGGACTTTCGAATTGGGGACCATTACATTGGGCAACAATAATTTTTTGTACACTTTTTTGTTGAATATTTTCGATAATGATTTCTAAATTATTAATAATTTGTCGATCGAATATTGATGTTCGATCCGAATGTACGGCTGAAGCATCATGAAATGACCAGGAATGTTCAGAAAAATCTATCATATCTACTGATAATCCGATATCTCCAGGGGAAAAGTTTGAAGACAATGTTCCTACTGAATTTAAGCTAATAATGAAATCAGAATTTGTACTAGAAGAAGCGTGAATATTAGCCCTATGTTCAATTAAATGTGGAGGAGTTACGCTACCATCGTCTGAGTGATGTCTGTATATCATAAATATCGTATTATTACTATTATCATTTATTGCCGATATTGGAACATCACCCCATTTAGAATGACTTCTTAATACGTTAATTTCTGAATCATATAATTGTGAAATAAAATTTGGTAAAATAGATAATCCTGTGCCATATAATACACATACGCGAACCATTGTGATTTATCGCAGAGGCCAGCAATAGATGTAATTAATGGACTATTCTTCTAAACGGGCTATTAAGTCTGCTTTCTTCCCTGAAATTGGTTTACTTGCTTCTTTTAGTAGATCTTTTAATTGAGCAACTGTCATAGACTTATAATCAGGTGATTTTGATTTTTCAGAAATTTCTACTGGTGTAACTTCATCAGTTGGAGTTTCCGTGATAGATTCTTCAATTAGTTCAGATATTTCCGCTCCGGCTTCTGCAGCAACTAATACATCAGATTCAGGTTCTTCAACGGTGACTTCTTTTGATTTTTCCATCTCATAAATTTCATCAAGGGTCGGTCCTTCATCAACAACTACTCCTGACTGAAGTAATTGAACTCGTCTGAATAAGATATTTTTAACTGGTTGAATTTTTGTTACTTCATCCTTCATAGAATTTTCAAGAGTACCATCAAATAGGGATTTCTGAATTTCAATCCAAGTAGAATCGGCACCAATCCTCAGTATAGTATTCCTTGCAATTGTACGCATTTGTTGCTTTTGACTAGCTTTAATTCTACCTCTAGATATAATAAGAGGTTTGAATCTTAGATAATATCCATCTTTAGTAACTAAATCTACTGTATCATCAATTTTTCCCCTTTCCCTTCTAACTAAACGTCTAACATGATCTTTCATCAAATCATAACCAACAAATTCTGTCAATGCATCTTTGCTTACGACTTCTGTAACTCTGAATTGGATCTTAACATGCATTTTAGAAAAATCGCCATCTAATTCATTTTGCATTACTTCATAATGACGATCTACTACTTGGGAATCTTCTTCTGCAAGAGTTTCTCCGATAACTTTGAATGACCATGGATTACGAGGTGCGCGAATTGAGTACCATCTCTTTGATTTCCACTTATCTTTCTGTTTACGTGCTGCTGCCCTTGATACTGCTCCTTTTGCCATAATAAGACCTCTTGTTCTGGGGGCTACCCCAATTGCAGACCTTCCGAAATGAGTTGAGTATTTGAACAAGGTACATCATTATTGCATTTAATTGTTGGATTTAATTCAAAGACTTAACGCCCCTCCTAGCGCTATGAGTCTGCATGGTGCAATATGGAGAGTCCATACAAGTTCATTAGATGATATAGAATTGATAATGGATGGAATAAAATGGCTTTCGGGAAAAGAAGCTTTAATTTCTACAGATAAAGATAAATCTGTACATGGTGCCATTCAAAATATGATTGAAGCGAGATTAGATAAAAAAAAATTAGCAATTGAATCATTAGAAAGACTTGGAATTCATACACTAGAAATGATTTATTCTAATGATTTGAAAGCCAGGATCGATGAAGAAAAAAATATGCATTTAAGGATTGATTTGACATCTCTTGTACAACAAAAAATTAAATTATCTATTCCGACAAACGATGGATTAATAGTAAAAGGCGTATTTAAGATTGAATCATACCCTGGAGAAGATCCCAGTGATGTCATCTCTCGATTATTAATAAATACCATTAATAAATTAAAAAAATGAAAATGTTTGTATAAATATAACCAAGATTTAAAAGCCTAGATTGTAACCAGCATAAGATTAACATGACTCATGTAGTAACTTCGGCTTGCGTTGGCCATAAATATCAAGATTGCGTAGCCGTTTGCCCTGTAGAAGCATTTAGAGAAACAGATAATTATTTAGTAATCGATCCAGATGAGTGTATTGACTGCGCTGCATGTGTGCCTGAGTGCCCTGTTGATGCCATATTTGCAGATACAGATTTACCTGATGAAGAGGAAGAATGGTTGCAAAGAAATGAAGATGAATCTCCCAATCTAGAGATCGCAGAAGGAGACTCTCCAGTCCTTGCGGATTAAAATGTGTCATTTCGATTAACATAAGTTCTTGAACACTAGACGCGAGGAATTAATATGGCTACTAATATTGACATGTCACAACTCTTGCACGGCACGGAACTCTTGAAGAGAGGTTTTGCCAAAATGCAAGAAGGAGGAGTAATAATGGATGTAGTTAATGCTGAACAAGCACATTTGGCAGAAGATTCTGGTGCAGTTGCAGTAATGGCACTTGAAAGAGTACCCTCAGATATTCGCGCAGATGGAGGAGTTGCTAGAATGAGTCACCCTAAGATGATAATGGAAATAATAGATACCACAAGCATACCAGTTATGGCTAAATCAAGAATTGGCCATGAAGGAGAAGCCAGAATCTTGGAATCTCTAGGAGTAGACATGATAGATGAGTCAGAAGTATTGACTCCTGCTGATCCTTTTTTTCACATACCAAAAAAGGATTATAATGTACCATTTGTTTGTGGATGTACCAATTTAGGAGAAGCCGTTAGAAGAATAGCAGAAGGTGCTGCAATGATTAGGACAAAGGGAGAAGCAGGTACTGGAAATGTTGTAAGTGCCATCCAACATTCACGGCTTGTCAGCAATGAAATTAATGCATTATGTAATTCTACAGCCGATGAAGCGAATGCTGCAGTAGATAAAATCATGGAAGGTTTTCAAAAATTAAAAGATGTTTCTGAATTTGATATAAATCCCAACATAACTCCTTTTGGAACAATGGAAGACTTAAGGAAAGATGTAGTAGATGTTTTTAATGAAGTAAAGAAGCAAAAAAGACTGCCGGTTGTAACTTTTTCTGCAGGTGGTATCGCCACACCAGCGGATGCAGCACTATTAATGAAACATGGAATGGATGGAGTCTTTGTCGGATCGGGTATTTTTAAGAGTAATAATCCAAAAATGACAGCAGACGCAATTGTTCTAGCAACTCATCATTATCAAGATGCTAAGATAGTAGCAGAGGCTAGTGAAATGATGGGAGAGCCTATGCCAGGACTTGAAATTGGCAACTTAGAAACAAGATATCAAGATAGGGGATATTGATTACTTCTTTCTTCCCCTAGAGGTTCCCAGTTTACGTGATTGTTTCTTATTCTTTGACTTTGGAATATTATTTTCTATAAAATCACCACCCAGGGTTCCTCCGAACGTCAAAGAACCGGTTTCCATTAGTTGTGCCGACAATGAATTTGCTAGATCTTCATCCATATCAGGTGTTGTCAAGGATTCTCGGACTGATTTGTTATGATTTTCTATAACTAATCTTCCTTCTTCGATTTCTGCTTTCATTTCATCTCTAATTTCATTGACTTTTTTTAATAATTCAACTATTGACGCATGGACTTCGTCAGCATTTTTTCTAGCTAAAACAAATGACTCATGTAGCCTATCACCTTCTGCTTTCATAAAGTCTCTTTCTTCGAACATTGGTTTTATTTCATCCCAAACTTCATCAGCATGGCTATGGGCATCTATCATTAATTTGTGTTCTGAATCTGCTTCCACCTTAAGAAGTTGAATAGATCCTTCCATATCGCCCAAATCAATAGATAGTAAATTAAAATCTTCAACTAAAGGAGACAATTCGGCTCTTTTAGATATCAAGACTTTTAATTTCTTTAGCAGAGAGTTTTCTTTCTTCAGTGTTATTGTACCATCAGTCATTATTTGCCTTTCAATCCTCTCAATGGCTCCGACAGTTTCAGATAATTGAATAATAACTGATTTAGTACCCTTGTTATCATCTTTTCTTCCCTTTTTCTTAGAGATTAATTCCCTTATTTGATTTTGAATTTCATCCCTTTTCATTTGGTGCCCTTTTGCTATTAATCTAATTTCTTTTTGTTGTTCCAGTAACTGCTTTATTTTATCCCTTAATTCTTTACTTTGTTCTTGAATTCCATTACGTGAGTCTGCTGCCCTTCTAGCGTTTTCTGAAAAATTATTACGTTGATCACGCATTCTTTTTAGTTTAGTTTCCATTGCATGGAGACGGCTTCGAAGGTCATCTTCAGGTTTCTCCGCTACATCATTCATATAGCCGGCGAGTAGTATTTACTTATTCAAGCAAACTAAAGTCCGAGTAATGATAAAGCGAATGGAATGAGAGGTGAAAACACAGCAACTGCGGCTCCAAACATAAATAAAGCACCCGTTGTAAGGCGTAATCTAGTAAAAATATCTGAGCGAACCTGAACAGTCAACACCCTACCTGAAATAAGATTTCCAGATGTGTCTTCTAATCGTACTGTAACAGTGGCTTCACCTGTCGAAGCTGGGATTAAACTCTGCCAAATTATTTTAGTAGAAAGTAGAAGATCCGGGAGAGTATCTGCTATATTTCGAGATAATGGATTTGAAGATAAATTTTGAGGAGGAGTATTAAGACGATAGACACATTCATTCGGTCGAAAGTCTGGAGTTTGTACTCGTAGAATCAATTCTTTGTTTTCTTTATTTTTATTTAATACATATGCAAAAAGATTGGCATTACCTAATGTTAAATTTTCCATATCAACATCAAACCAAATATCTTCATCTTGAATGGAATCACTTTCATAATCCATACGTAATCTATCGTGAAGTCTAAAAAATGGTGCACATCGATCTTCTGCGTGTGTTAATAGCCTATTCCAAGTTTCTTCACCTAATTCAGGATGGTTGAAAATTTGTTCTATAAAATCTTCATCCACAATTGTAATCAAAACATCTCTAAATTCATCATCCGAGATAATGCCTGATCTCCTTAAATGTAATAAATGAAGTAAATTTTCTTGTAGATCGGTTATAGATTTCCCTTCACGTAATTTTGAAGATAAAGAATTAACATAGCTTGAAACTTTTACCAAGAGTAAAGGATCTACATGCGACCTAATGACATCTGAAAAGGGTCTTTTTAATAATGCAGGGTGGATTGGAGTTGAGAATGCATCGAGTAAGCCCCAGGGATTAACAGTATTGAACCGTGTACGACTTGAAATCATGTAAACTCCATGGCCTGCAAGTAGAGAACCGGTGGAAAGTGCAATCATTATTGGTAATTCTGTAGTGTTATTAATTGAAAAATACAAAGATATTGAAAGAAGAATTGTTGCTAAAATCATGAGTGCAGTTGTCACTATTAGTTGCCTGGATGATCCATCAATTATGGCTTTCATTTGCGCATAACCATGTGCACTGTTGAAAGTTATTCCTGAATTAGTTATTGCATCTGCTTCTAAAGTGAAAATTTGACGAGTAACGTAAATTAATCTTAATAGAATTACCAACAATGAAATATCTGCAACCATTATCAATAAAGATGCAAAATAGATTGATGTAGAAATATCTAATCCAAGGTAAACATCCTGAACACTATTGGCCCACCAGTCAGGATTTAAATCTCCAAAAGACTGTGCTAGACCAAATAAAATTACTACAAATAGAGGCAAAAAAAGGATTAATCTCGCACCTCCACTGATGAGTAAATCATCTATAGCAGTTAAAATATTTTCTTGATTTTTAAATTTGGATTTTAAATCTAATGTGATATTTTCATTGGAATCTTCATTTTTAATTACAATATCTTGAGTTTTTAATTCTTCACCCGAAGTAAAAGGCAAATTTTTTGAAGAGTGTTCTAACATAGATTTTATTTCAGTCTCATCATCTTCCTCTATTTCGGAACTATGATTTTTTTCTTGAATCAAATTAATTCACCTCTTTACTCAGAATAACTTGAAACTCTTACAAGAATTTTATGAGATAATGAATTAGATATTTCCAATGTATCGTCATTAAATCGATATTTACCTTCCACATTTTTTATTATGCTCCCTTGTTTAATGCCCATGACCTCAAAAGTTTTTTTCTCGCTGTCATTCATTACGATTAATTCAATTTTCCCAATTGAATTTATTGGAAGACAATTTAATGGAAGAAGATTATTCATTATAGGCTCCATCTTTCTTTCCATTATTGGAATTTTAACACCTGATGGCGACATTTCCGGATATCCTAACATATTATCTAACGCTAGTTCAAGATCTTGATCTATTGCGTGTTCAATTTTGCAGGCGGCGGCATTTATATCTCCAGTGTACCCTATTACATCTTTAAGTAAAATTTCAATAAGAGACTCCCTTCTTTTAATTCTGGCTGCATTTACAAACCCTTGTGGAGTTAACCGGCACCCCCTATATGGCAAATAAGTTAATAATTCACGTTTTGAAAGTCTAATTAACATTTCAGTAGTAGAGGCCGAACTAACTTTCATTATTTCTGCTAATTGAGAAGTTCTGACGATTTGATCAGGTTTTGCAAAATGTAATTCAAAAATTCTTTTAAGATACATTTCTTCAAATTCACTTAGTTGTATAATATTATTCAACTCCTTTTGTCGCCATAAATTCAGATCTACATGCTGGACAGCGTGCCCTGACTGGTCGTTTTCCAAGAGGTACCTTTAGTTTTTGGCTACAGTCTGGACAATCCAACATGTCCACAGTAGATGAAACAACCATTATATCGTATTGATTATCTTGTTGAACATTTGGAATATTATCTTCGACCTCTGAATTGTCATCTTTTATATCAAAATTTGATTTACACGATGGACATCTCACTATTCCACTATGATTCAGCGGAATGTTTAATCTTTGTTCGCAAAGAGGGCATGATATTTCTTTTTTATTTATATTAGCAGATAATTCAGAATTATTGGATTTTCGAGGAGGCTTAAAATTAGTGCCATTATTAGTTCTTGGAGTCCTGTTAGATACTGCACTAATTGCGACCTTGCCAATTAAAACTGCAGATAAACCAAATGCTGATCCATAAAATAATGAGTAATAATCAATATCATAAGAATCTGATTGCCCAGAAATGGAGGGTGTGACAAAAACCCAATCTCCTCCGGAATAAGATTCAGAAATCCATATTATAGTAGTATTTACAATTTGAACATAATTCCAATTATCAATATTTATTGTACCTGTGTAACGACCTCCAGAAGATAATGGCGGTAATTGCTCTTGATGAATGATAGTTTGATCGGGCATTATTATTCTTACAATACCTGCTTGAGTTGCGCTATTGCCGTTATTTATTATTGTATATTCAAATGATAAGTTTTCACCCAATGAAGGATTTTTAGGGTAGTAATTATCAATATTTAGATTGATATTTGCAAATGGTATAATGACATCAAGCGACGTGGAATTTATTGAATTTTCAATTGAATTGAACCATGACAGAGGAATGGCCTCTATTGTTAAGGCTGAGAAATCAGGATTTCCAAGATTCACCGATAATACCCTAAATCCATTATCCATCACTAATTTCGATGAATAGAGAATATTTTCAGGTTCCAATTCATCATAGATATTCAATAAGATTGGCCTTGATATCCCATTTGAAAGATACAATGAAAAATCTATTTTTAAAGATGAAGATAAATCCCATTCGTAAGAATCATATGAAATAATTAATGATTGTGGTTCTAATATTTCAACATTGAATGAGCCATTAAGGCCTGGATCAATTCCGCCCGTTGGACTATAAACAGACCACATGAATTCCACATTTCCAGCAATTTCAGGGATAAAAATTGTAGACAGTTCTTTACTTGAACCGGGCATAATTTTAACATCATCGCCATAAAATAACATATTATTGCCAACATCCTCAATAATCAATCGAACGGTATCATTGTATTGACCTGAATTATGAATTAATATGGATGCTACGCCTGAATCACCTAAGTGTAAAGGCTCCCCTATGATAGTAATTTCATCGGAACCTGCGTTAGTAATATTATATGAATTAATTTTATTTGCATTGAATGCATCTTTTGATAAATTTGAATTTGAAAATGAATCTAATATAAAATTATTAGAATGAATAAAAATAAAGAATACCAGAGTTAAAATAGTTAATAAATTGATACAGGTCCTCCTATTACCTCTCATGTATTGTCCCTCTAAGTCGGACCGTATGAATGAAACCCATATTGGATAACTCATAGAACCATTTTAATGGTCAATTTAATTCGGCCCACTATGGAAATAGACGCTCTGCTGAATGTTACACCACAGGAGATCGCCGAACAGTTACTAACTAGAAGAAAAGTATTAAGAGAACAATTGCCAAATATCATCAAAACTCTTGATGGAGAATCGGAATCTTTAAGCCCAAAAGTATTAAAATTAAAGGAAAAAAACGATAAAAATAATATAGAAATATCGAAGTATAAAGGACTTAGAGACGGATTACAAACAGAAGCTAGAGTTCTTTTAGATGAAATTAAATTAATCCAAGAAGAGTTATCAAATTCGGGTAATATGATTAATTTAGATCCAAAATGGAAAAAAGAAAGAATGTGGGAAGAACTGCAGGATATTGAATTTAAAATTCAAACAATGGCATTAGATCAAAAATCTGAAAAAAAAATGATTGAAGCAAGGAAAAAAATTCTACAACAGAATGAAGAATGGTTGAAGGAACGAAAGTTTTCTAATCCAAAAATGGCAATCTATATAGAAAAAAGAAAGAAGATGAATTTATTATATAAAGATGCTGATAAATCACATTTAGAAATGATTAAGTGCGTGCAAAAAGGTGAACCCATACATGCAAAATATATTTTACTGAAGGATGAATTTATAGATATCAATAGGCAAAAAGATAGAGCAAAGGAATTGTTTAAAAATTCAGATAGAGATGTTCTATTTTGGGAAAATATAATCTCTGGAGGATTGGAAGACTTATTACAATCCGCGAATGATGTAAAAAATGGTTCTCCATCAACATTTGTATCAAAAAAGAAATCAATTAATAAAATCAAATTATCAAAGCCCATAATTAAGGGAGATGAAGAGGAATGAGTGAAATAACATCTAATCAAACTAGAGATGAGATAGAAGATATGGATTTATCAAATATAAAATCATTAAAGCAAGATTTAATTAACCAATTAGAAGCATGTGAACAAGAATTCAGAGATTTAGTAGAAGATAGGAGAAATCAAATTGATATTGTGAAAACATTGAGAAATGCATTAAAAGAAGTAGAATCAATGGATGATGGAAGAAGGGAATTATTAAAGGAATTTCATGGATTTAGGAAGGCAGCGGAAATAGCAAAAAATTTAAGAGATAAGGTCAATAAATTAATACCACCTCCAAGTGATATATTAGAAAAATGGATTGAGAAAACTCATAATAGCCTAACGACAATACCTAATGATCTAACCGAGCTTCCTACATTACCAAGAGAAAAAGATATTTTTAAGCGGTTTTTCGAATTGCAAGTTTGCATAATTAAGAAGAAAGAATGTGAAAACGCACATCTAGAATATGTCATTAACATTGGGAAGTTGAGGGAAGTATCAAAGAAATTAGATTTACACAGAGAAGAAAAAGAAAAAAACATATCAGAAATTACTAATGATATTGAAGTAGATGAAAATTCCGTCTCGAGGAAAGATGTTAGAAAAATTAGTAAAAAAATTACTGGAATAGATAAGAAGTTAGATTCCCTTAAGGAGGAACGTAGTCTAATACGGGACGAATTGAATAAAATAAAAATATTAATAAAACAAAATAATAGTAAAGTTAGGAAAATTTCAATTAATGAAGTTAAGGAAAAAATAAAAGTAGGTAGCTCTTTAGATGCATCAGAATTCGAAGCTTTACTTCATGAAGGTAATTTGTCAGGAATTGGGTCAATTAATAATGATAAAAATATTAAATTAAATAAAAAACCAAATCAGAAGAAGAAAATGAGGAAGTTAGGCTCTACGCAGAGGAAATCAAGGCGGGGCAATACTGCAGCACTTAGGGAAAATGATTGAAATAAATAGTCTAATTAGTATTAACTTATATGAGTTTACAAAGTCCGATAAAATATAGAAGGTGCAGTTCAATGAATTATACTGAGGTAGGTAAGCTATTCACACCACTATGCGAAAGCATAAAAATAGAATTAAACATAAATAAAGAACAGAGAGATGAGTGGAACAATAGAGTTAGGAAACATCTTGATATGAGAAATGAGGTTAATGTCCAAGTCAAGGAATTAATCACGGAAGTTCAAAAACAGAAGATTTTGAGAGACGCCGCCAATATTAAGGTAAAGGAATTGAAAGAGACGAGGTTTGATAAGTCTGAAAAATTAAAAACGATTAGAACTCAATTGAGGGAACTCATAGAAATAGAAGGCGACCAACCAGATATAAAATCAGGCCCTGATCCTAGAAAATTAAAATCTGAAATGGAAAAGCTAGAGATGAGTTATGAGAGAGGGGCATTTTCAGGAAAAAAGGAAAAGGAATTTTATAGCAGAATGAAAGAAATCTCCAGGCTATTAAAAATATCAAAATCTCAAAGCAGAGAAGATGGCGTTGGATCGTTGAAAAGGAAACAGAGAGAAGCAAAATTTGCACAAGCAAGTGCTCATGATGAAGTAGTTGTGGCAGTAAAAGATGCACAAGAAGCTCATGATCTGATGATGGAACTTTCAGAAGAAGTTGATAGACTCAGGGCAATTGCGAATAAATCACAAATGGAAGTGACCATCTCCAAAAGAGAAGCAGATATAATGCATAATAGATATGTATTATCTTTGAGGTGCATACATTCAATGCAAGATATTTTAAATCAATTAAAATCAGATTCTGGTGAGGAAGATAGAGTAGGTATCTCAGATTTGATGACCAGATTAATGTCCGGAGATACATTATCAACAGACGAATTAATGTCTTTACAAAGAAATTAATTTCAGAATTTATATGTTTTTCCATTTATTCCGTGCAAAATAATTGGTACTGGAAGATTTAAAATCCAGGCAGAAATAAATATATATTTAAAATCAAGGTGAACCTTGTCCACATTAAATCGCCAATTTTGAAGCATCATACTTCTCGTCATCCCCCCAGATAATTTGGGTTTACCTTGTCTTTTTTCAGATAAAATATCAACTAATAAGTTTATTATTTGATCATCAGCTTTCCATGTCAAATTATTTGGTTCCAAAATCCTTAATGAAGGCAAAAATTCTAACTTTTCTTTATCATCGTATTCATATATTTTATTAGACCATGAATCTTCTATTATTTTCCAATTATGTTCTTCAAAATCTCCACTTGCATTCTTAAGTTCACCTTCGATAAACCATATTTTACACTTTAATAGAACTGGAGTTATTCGTACATCTGATAAGGAATTATCTTTAAACCATTTTTTAATGTCCACAGTTGGCTTTAATGCTACAGATTCGAATTCATTAAATATCTTATTTTGGGTTATACTTACGTCATCACTCAATATCTCATCAAAATTGTGAACGTCTGCAGGAATGATTGTGCCTGATAAAACTGCCTTACCAATCCATAGAGCTAATTTTTCAGGACCCCAAATAACTACATTTTGTAATATTTCTAAATATTTTAATAATTCTGGATCAAATCTTCTTTCAGAAATTAATAAATGATTTCCCGAAGGTGCGTCAACGCTCCATCTCTCAATCTCTGATTTTTTAATACTAGTTATGCCATTAGATATATGCCAAATATATGTTAGGCCAGTAATTGATCCTGTTAGATCCGAAAATGAATCAACCGTTCCTATTATCTTTATATCTGTAATTTCATATATATTTTCTAGTTTTTTAAAATTAGGATAATGCGACATAATAATCTTAGTGATTATTGTTTCCACGTTTGACCCAAGCGTCAAAAGATTATCAATAAACCGCTAATAATTATAGTAAAAGTTACATCTATACATTTTGAGGTAGTGTTAGTAATTCACTCTGACCTGGATCGACAATACACAATGCACTGACAGGAAATGGCTTAGCGCATGCTGCCCCAAGTTGCCTATTAACCATCATAACTTGATGTACAGCTACATCTGGGTGATTATTTTTTAGATCAGAGATGTAATTTACAGGACAGTTGGCTGCTACTAAAATCATCCTTGCATCTCCTTTAGAACATGCGCTCATAGCCTGCCTTTGGCCAAATAGTACCGTTCCAGTATTCATTCCTTGTTTTAATTGACGTATTAAATCCATATTCATATTCCTCCTTAATTCTCAGGGACGTAAAATAACTCTACGCTACCTGTTCCAAGAGATACTGGTTGACCAACGATGATATTTTCAGTCACACCGCTTAGATCATCTCTTTCTCCGATAATACCGGCCTTTAGAAGATGAGTTACTGTAACTTCGAAAGCGGAACGTGCCAAAATTGAATGTTTTGTACCACTAACTCCGTGCCTACCGATTGCCCTAACTTCTCCTTCACTGGTCATTACATCTGACACCATAATAAGGTGCCTGATGTCTACATCCAAACCCGCGCCAGCCATTGTATCAAATGCTTCATTGATTATAGCTTGTCTTGCAGCTTCTATTCCTAAATAATCATATATTTCACTTATGTTATTTGTATAAGTCCTACCTCTGTCTACACCGGAAAATTCACTTACTTTGGTTAAATTTGAGCCTATAGTTGAAATATAATATTCACCATTTTTATTAGGACCCTGAACGTTAGCTCTTGATATTCCCGGTAATCCTTTTAATCTTAATTTTTTTATCTTATCTTCTAATTGTAATAGTGCTGTATATGTTGGAGGATCGGTGGCTAAGTTTGCTAAATCCTCTGCTTTGGATATTCCTGGTATAATTTTTAATTCTTTGGGCCTATCTTCGTTGTCAGCCTGAATGTATAACCTCAAAGCCCTAGATAATTTATCCAAAACTTCTGCTCCGCTCATATTTTTTAATTTTAGATTAGCAGGTATTAATTTTAATGTAATATGCCTTTGAGTTACCTCTACATCTATTGACGCTATGTCTATAGCAGTTGTAGTTTCAATAGCAGCAGCTAATTCTCTAGCGAGTTTTTCATTGGTTCTCAAGGGTTTACCTTTTGAATCTAATTCTTCCATATAGATATTCATAGTTGGAGTTTTGGGGACTTTACGTGCGTCGACAATCTCAATAATTCTAGGTAGACCTTGAGTAACATTCACCGTGGCAACACCAGCATAATGGAATGTCCTCATAGTCATCTGAGTGCCAGGTTCTCCAAGAGATTGTGCAGTCGTTATTCCAACTGCTTCGTGAGGATCAACTCTGGCTTTTAACATATGATTGTGAGCGGATTCAACTACTCCTTTTAGCATCTTATCAGTAAGCTTCTTTTCTCCCCTTGATTCAATTCCTTGTACTAATGTCTCAATAACTAGGGGAGTTAAGTAAATGCCTAAATCGTTAGATTTTTCTTGAATTGCAATATACAATGGATTTAGATTATCTAAATCCCTCATCAATAAAGTTTCACTATTTTCTTCATCATAAGTTTGTATAGGTAATAAGGTCTTTTTTCTTCTTCGGGAAACTGTTCTTCTCCTTACGACGGTTTTTTCTGTTTTTGCTGCTGCTGCTCTTGCAGATTTACTGGAGCTAGCCATCACATGATGGATTTTTTGAGCTGTCCCTGAATCTATTCCGCATATCTGAGCAATTTGTCCAGGTGAAAGTACCTTGACGTCATCCCATTTTTTATCATCAGCTAATTTGTGAGCATACTCTTCCTCTATGCCTAGATCCATTAATTTCTTCTTTGTTGCACTCTTAACGACCATTATTTAGCACCTCCAAGTGCTTCATCCAAAACTAAGTTAACATCAAATGGATCTCCTTTTCTACTTCTGGCGGGGTCAACTCTATCCTCTCCGTATTGAAACTGTACGATTCTATTTCCTGTATTTCTAACTGATGATTGGTCATCAGTAGAGACTTTCAAGTCATCCATTGCATTAATTAATCTTCTTTGCATGTATCCCGATTTACTTGTTCTTACAGCGGTATCTACAAGTGATTCTCTTCCGGAAACAGAGAGCATAAAGAATTCAGTAGGCTCAAGACCCCTTTTGAAAGAGGATGAAACGAATCCTTTCTCTTTTGCACCTTTTACTCCACGAGGGAAGTGAGCTAGAACTCTGTCTTGATATCCTCTTTCTAGCCTTTTACCACGTACTTTTGGTTGACCAATTGATCCTGCCATCATTGCTAGGTTATCCATGGAACCACGAGCACCGGATGTCGCCATCAATACAGCAGCGTTATCCTCTCCAAGATATTCTTTTGCAACATTACCGGCATCTGACTTTCCTGTGTCTAATATCTGTAATATATTTTCTTCTAAGGTTTCTTGAGGAGTTCTTCCGGGCCTTGCTTCATATTTTTTACCATCTTTACCGTACTTAGATAGTTCTAGGTCTACATTATCACTTGCCTGTTTGTTAATGTCTTCAATTTTAGATTTTGCTTCTGGAGGTAAATCTTCATCATCTATTCCAGTAGTAAATCCTAATGAAGTACAAGCTGCAATGGTCATCTTAGTCATTTCATTTATGAATTTAGCTCCAATTTCATTTCCATGAGTTTGTACAACTGCATCTAACAATCTTCCATCTTCTGCACCGATTCCTTTCTTATCTATTGTACCATCAACTTGGCCTTTGGCGATTTTTACAGTATCTCCTGATCTATTCTTATACTCTAATTTAAATCCTTCTGGGACAATTAAACTAAGTATTTCTGCACCTCTATAGCCTTTGATTCCATCTTTTTCGACTTCTTTAGGTAACTCTCCTTCATAATTTATAGAACCTAGAACTTCTAGAACTATGTGTTTTGGTAAAATCATATCATCATGAGTTAGTAAGTAAGCACCTGATATATGATCGTGGATTCCACCTATCACGCTTCCACCGTATCGCGGTGTAATGATATGCTCTTGCACTCGCATTAGAATTTTAGCTTCCGCTCTTGCCTCTTCACTTTGAATAACGTGAAGATTCATTTCATCACCATCAAAATCAGCATTGTATGGTGTGCAATCTGCTAAATTGAATCTAAATGTTTTGCCTTCCATAACTCTAATCTCATGTACCATCATTGACATCCTATGTAATGAAGGTTGTCTGTTGAATATTGTTACATCGCCATCAATTAGGTGCCTCTCGACCACTATTCCGGGTTTAGGATTGCCATCTTGATCAAATGTGCTTAATCTGTCTTCACTTTCAGTAGGATATGCATTTCCATATTCGTCTTCTTGTGATGGGCTTCCACAGTGAGGGCATCTTACTTCTAGATGATCAGGGAAGTATTCGGTAGGATTTTCAACTTCCCACCTCCATCTATTGTGAATTAATGCACTAGGATCGTCAGATTTAAGAGATTTACCATATCCATCTTCACCACGTAGGTTTGAAATAGTTTTATCTAAATCAATTCCATTAACTTCTTCCAATTCACCAATTTCATTCCTTCTCATCTCTCTTTTTAACTCTAAACCAGGTAAGAAATTAGGAGCAGGTAGGACCTCATTCATATCTGGCCTGTAACCAGAGTATGGCTCATCTTCGCTGCCACTATGGCACTCGGGATTCTTGCACCTGAATCCGGCCCAGATATATTTTGTCCTATCTGTAATTCTAACTCTTAGAGTATCTCCACGTATGATGTAATTAACTCCGGGATGATTATCAGGACCCCTCAATATCATCTGCCTTAGTTGTTCCCTATTTCTACCAGTAACTCTTATCGGCACCGTCAATTCTTTTGCAGTTGAAACTGGTACGCCTACTTCATTAATTCCTAGATTAGGATCAGGACTAATTACGGTCCTAGCGCAAAAATTTACTCTTTTACCAGACAAATTGCTTCGAAATCTTCCCTCTTTGCCTTTTAGACGTTGAGTTAAAGTCTTTAGAGGCCTACCTGATCGATGCCTTGCAGGCGGAATTCCGCTAGTTTGATTATCAAAATATGTTGTACAATGATATTGTAGCAATTCCCATAAATCTTCTACAATTAACTGTGGAGCACCGGCATCTCTATTTTCCCTTAACCTTTGATTAATTCTAAGTACATCCACTAATTTGTGCGTCAAGTCATCCTCTGATCTATCTCCACTATCCAAAGTTATCGAAGGTCTAACTGTAATTGGTGGTACTGGCAATACTTTGAGTATTGTCCATTCAGGCCTGCATACATCTTTGTTCATGCCGATAAAAATTAGATGATCATCGGGTATTCTTTCCAACCATTCCCTAATATCTCTTGCATTAAGTTTGTGCTCTCCTTTATCGGCTTTCTTTTCTTTAAATGTTGAGGGTTTATCAAGGATTATTTTACCTTGTTCTGAACCGCAATGCATACATATTGCCCTTTTTGCACTGGAGCATTCTTTCTCTATATCTTTTATTGTTTTATTGAATTCTCTTGACCCAACTCCATGTTTAATCATTACATCATGAACTCTTTCTCTGTAATAATCTTGTTCAGATTTTTCTGGATCTAGAGGATGAGTTTCTGGTGAACTATGAAGTAAAATTTTACTACATTTATTGCATGTATTTTTCAAAGACATTTTAATTAATCCGGTAAAACCTATGTGCATAACAGGTAATTCTAATTGTATATGCCCAAAGTGACCAGGGCTCTCATCATACTTGCAATTGTCTGTTGGACATACTAAACCTGGCTCAATTACTCCCATCTTAGGATCCATTAATCCTTGCTTGAAAGCGTGACCATCGTCTTTGTATGTATCGGCAGTCTTTACTTCTACTGCTGACATCTTTCTAATTTCATTCGGGTCCATTAATGCGAATCTGATGCCTGCAATTCTTTTTGGAATTAATGTGTTACTATTTCTTCTCATCTTTGGTCCTCCAGTTCTAATCTCATAGCGACACCTAAACTTTTCATCTCATCCAGTAAAAGTTTGAATGCATAAGAAGTTTGTATTTTGTAAACTTCTGCACCGTCACCATGAATTGGAGATACGTATGTCCTCTTCCTAGGATCATACCAAGCGATATGTCCTGATTGCGCACATACGAATAAATCTATACCATCTGATTCACCAAGTAATCTGTCCTTAATGACCATTGAAGCACCATGCGATATCAGGCAATCTCTTTCCATTTCTCCAAATCTTAATCCTCCTTGTCTAGCACGTCCTTCAGTTGGCTGTCTTGTCAGGATTTGAACTCTACCTCTACTTCTAGCGTGTAATTTACTACTTACCAAGTGATGTAATCTTTGATAGTAAATAACGCCAACGAATACTTCAGCTGGATATGATTCACCAGTCTCTCCATTTACCATGGACTCTCTGCCAGTGTGGTTAAATCCATTTCTTAGAAGTCCCGAACGGAGAGATTCTTCTTTTTCACCGGTGAATGCAGTGCCATCAATTCTCCTTGTTTCCATAGATCCGACTTTTCCTCCAATCATCTCTAAAACGTGAGCCACGGTCATCCTAGAAGGAATCGCGTGAGGATTAATTAATATGTCTGGAATTACTCCATCTTCGGTGAAAGGCATATCTTCTTGGTCAACCAATCTTCCAATAATTCCCTTTTGCCCGTGCCTACTGGCGAATTTATCTCCTAATTCAGGGATTTTATTACTTCTGAGTGTTATTCTAACTAATCTTCCGGAATCAAGAGATTCTGTAACGAATACGTTGTCGACCCATCCATATTCTCCATGTCTAACATTCATAGAGGATTCACGCCTCTCTTGAGCTTGCAAAAATGCTCCATGCGCTTCTTCCAAGAATCTAGGGGGGCTAGTCTTACCTACTAATACAGGATTCTCTCCTTTGGCAGTTGATAAGAATGTTTCAGGTATGGGCAATCCATCTCTTTCCAAATGGGAATATGAGTCCCATGATTTGAGGCCCTTAATTTCATCTAGACCAGTTCCAGGTATTTCTATTCTCTCTTCTTGCCCTCCGGGGAATCTTTTATTTTCAGCATTATAAGTCCTCATAAATGAGGATCTACCCATTGATCTTTCAACTGATGCTTTGTTCATTACAATTGCATCCTGCATATTGTATCCGTGGTGGCTCATAATTGCTACAACTAGATTCTGACCACCAGGTCTTTGATTGAATTTAGTAGAGTCCATAGCCCTAGTTCCTACAATTGACTTTTGCGGGTAATGCATAATATGTGCCCTTGTATCTGGCCTTAGACGGTAGTTTGCGCTAGATAATCCGAGACTTTGTTTTACCATTGCTGTTCCGCCTGTGACTCTAGGAGTAGAGTTATGCTCAGGATATGGAATTAAAGATGCGCAAACTCCCAAAATCAATTGTGGGTCAATTTCCACATGAGTGAAAATTAAAACAGTATTACCTTTCTTTTCTTTTCTTTTTAGTGCATCCATATCGTCTTGGTAATAATTTAATGGTACTTTGAATTTTTCAACTACAGTTTTACCATTTGGAAGGTGAATTTCAGCAGCTAATTTGGCATGAGAAATATCATGTTCCCCTAGGTTGAGCCACTCGACTTTATCGGGATTAATAGGCCTTTTATTCTTGGGTGAATGTGAAGGTAGATCATATGGCCTTGAAGCAATTAAAAGATCTTCTTCTTCTTCAGCATCAACCCATTCCACTACTCCACTTCTAACGAGATCATTAAAATCTAATTCATTTGATCTAAGCGCATCAAGATGCGCTTTTGATAGCGTTAGGCTTCCATTTTCAATTACTAATAAAGGTCTAAGAATTCGTCCACGGTCAGTATTGATGAATACATCTTTATTTTCTGTATCATGCCTTATACTAACTTCATGTCTAATTTTGCCCTGCCTTCTGCGGCGCTTAAATTGGCTAACTAACTTCTGAGGCCTTTTGTGTAATCCAAATATATCTCCATTTACGTGGACTCTCGAACCATCTGCCCAACCATCGGGATTATCATTGACCCCGGTTTCTTTTAATAATTCTTTAACATCTCCTTCTGCTACTTCCTCGGAAACGTCAATCATCTGTGCTGCATTCTTAACTAGTCCACAATTTTGGCCTTCTGGGGTTTCGTTAGGGCATAATCTACCCCATTGCGTAGGATGTAAATCACGTGCTTCGAAATGAGGTTGGCTTCTGACTAGCGGACTTGTTACTCTCCTCATGTGAGACAGTGCAGAGAGGAATGTTGTCCTATCCAATAATTGACTAACTCCGGAACGCCCTCCGACCCAATTGCCAGTTGCAAGTGCATGCATTATTTTAGAAGTTAAGACATCCGGCCTCAAGCATGAATTTATTTTTAATTCTCTTTTACGATTGTGATGTCTTTCTAATTGATATTTTAAATCCCTAGCCAACTGCTGTAAGCTGACTCTGAATAAATCTTCGATTAAATCACCTGCTAAACGAACCCTTTTATTTGCATAATGATCTTTGTCATTAGGATCTTTATTATTGATTGCCATTTCTAAGACCTGTCTGACAATTCTACCTAGGAAAATAGCCTTTTTCTGGCGGTGTTCATAAGCTGCACCAAGATGAGGAAGTAGTTCTTTATCAAGTAGATTTTGAATTCTTGATTCTCGATATTCCTTTTGTTGACCTGCTGCAAACTTCTTTTCTAGCCAAGCCAATGCTTCTTCTTCATTCTCAACACCATATTCTTCGTTATCCTTAACATCATTAAGGTTGGCTACTGTATATTTCATTGCTTCGACTGGTCCGGCTATTGAAGAGAATATTTCCCTATCATTAGACATCCCTAATGCCCTCATCAAAAGTACTACTGGAATTGCCGTAGTCCCTGCACTTGGAATTTTTACCATTAGCATTCCATCTCTTCGCTTTTCAACATTTAATGGTTTACGAACACCGTCTTTTTGTGAAAATATTTTTGCGACTTCTGTATCATGCGCATATTTCTTATTTCTCTCCACGGTAACTCTATTTGGTGCTAAATCTTCCATAGATATGAGTACTCTTTCTGTACCATTTATTATGAAATATCCGCCAGGATCAACTGGATCTTCGCCAAATTTTCGTAATAATTTGACATATTGTTCTGCATCTTCAGGAGATGTATCAGGAGATAATTTTCTATTTGAATCAATATTGTTAGCATGCAAATTACATCTAGCAGATCTAACCATTATTGGAAGATTTCCAATGTGTACATTCTTTTCATCCATATATCCCAAATCAGCACCAGGAGATGGGGGTAAATCGTCCCTATATATTCTAAAATCTAGATATACTGGCGCAAAATACGTTAATTTCCTTAATCTACATTCCATAGGAGTTGCAGGGTGCTCTGCACCGTTGGCTTCCCTAATAGTTGGTTGACCTAATCTAATATTTTTTACTCTTACAACTATTTCTTTTTCTAAAACATCCAGTTTGATTAGACCGCCTTCGGTTTCGTCGACTTCAAAATCATCACTACCAATTCTAATGTTTCTTACGATTTTTTCCATCCTACTTGGCTTACCATCTGAAAGTGGTATGCAATCATTATAAGACGCGAGTTGGTGATTTACTAAACTTCTTTTATCAAAATAACTTTTTACGATTTCTTTCATTTAAATAACTCCCTTAAGCTCTCTCCACTACTAATCTGTAGGCAATACTTGTGCCTGCTGATCTACTATATCTTTTTACTTTCATTACCCTGTTAGTAAGCCAACCTGCTAATAGAGTATCATCTTCTGCTTCTGTCATTTCTTTAATTGCCTGAACTGCAGGATCCGTAATAAGAATTTTTGGCAATAATTCTTTTGCAAGTCTATCTTTACCTTCGAAATCTTTTTCCATTAAATTCCATGGAGATAGTTCGATTTCCTCATTTTCAATCGGCACTAGTTCATGATGAGGGACTAGTATGTGATTCAAAACGTTAAATCTATCATCGCCCTGAGGTATATCTTCGTCCAAAAGAGCATTTCTGGAAATTGTTATTCTGCCACTTCTACTTCTTTTTCTAGAAGCCATTTGTTCTCGAATTACAGCCATAATAATTTCTAAATCCGCACTCCCCAGTTCAAGGTCAACTTTTTTTGCGACTTGTTCGACGGTCATTCTTTTAATTGCATCCATATTAGCATCATCAGCCAATTTATGAGCCCTATCTTCAGGTACACCTAGTTCTATCAGCCTTTTTTTAGTTGAACTTTTTACTGCCATAATCGCCTTCCCCTTACCTGCAAAAAAGCATGAACCAAGAGCTTAGTCAGGCGGGCCTGACGGGATTCGAACCCGCGGCCGACGGGTTAAAAGCCCGTCGCTCTACCTGACTAAGCTACAGGCCCATAGCATATGCTGGGCTATCAGCCGTCCTAGGAGGGGTTTAAGAATCTAACTAACCAAGCAGTGTCGAGAGCTGAGGAAGCTCCCCGTACTGCAACAGGGAATGAGCATTGATAGGGCGCTTATTGGATAAAGGTTTTCGAAAAAACGAGATTATTAAGATGGATTTAATCAGTCAGAATATATTGTTTAAAATTGAGAAAATATGTTCGTTGAATTTGAATGTCCCTAAAACTGTTTATGTGCCTAGAGAAGATACATATTTACTCGCTGATGCCATAATCAAAATTGGAATAAAAGTAGGAAATGCTATGGAAATTGGATGCGGATCAGGAGCGTTGTCATTATTGATGGCCCATCTAGGCTGGAGAGTGATATCTTGCGATATCAACCCGAATGCAGTAATGGCAACAAAGAATAATGCAAAGAACAATGGGCTAGAAAGTAAAGTTATTGTAGAACACAATGGAATTGGTGATAGATTAAAATTTGGTTCAAATTTAAATCTAATTGTATGGAATCTCCCCTACTTAAATCCATTAAAGGCTGATGAAGAGCATCTAGAATTTATAGAGGATGCAGCATATATTGATATCGATAATGGGGGTTGGAGTGAAAAACTCATAAAAGAATTAAAAAAATCTAAAATATCCGATGAATGTGTAATACTATTATTATTTCGAGTTCACCCAATTAGCCCTAGTTCACCTTTATCATGGAAGATGCAAGGATGGTCCTCAAGAAGAATTAATTATTTGATAATTGGTGATGAGAAATTAGAAGTCCATGCATTTTGGAAACCAGGTTTTAATCAACAGCCACTCATATTAGAAGAATGTGAAAGCACTATGGACGAAGCTAAATTACTATCAACAAAGGGATGGAATAGAGTCGTCGCAAACAAACAACTTAATGGCAGAGGGAGGAGAAATTCATTATGGGATTCAAGATCTGGAGACCTGACGGCAACATGGTTAATATCAAAATCAATGTTGAAGGATATTCAAATTGGCTTATTACAAATAGAGATAGGATCGATAGTTGCAAACGCATTGGCCGCTAATTTAAAATGGCCGAATGACATATTTTCTAATGATTTCAAGAAAATTGGAGGAATCATATTAGAATCTAGTGATGTGGAAAATCATATTAGATTAGGAATTGGAATAAACAAAGATTCGAGAGACATTAGAGGAATTGAGACATCCGGATGGGTTGAGAAATTTGACAAACATAATAATATGGACATATTTGCGCTGATTGATGCTGCATTGTCCTCAAGGTTTGAGGTTAATTGCATTAAATCTGATATTAAATACTTAGATTATTTGGAGAATTCATGGACCTCATTATCACAATTTTTATCTAGGGGTGTAAGTGCATCAATACATAACAATAAATTCCAAGAACGAGTAGTGAAATTAAATGAAAATGGTTCTTTGGATTTTGTTAATTATAATAAAATAATCAATAGCGATGAGATAGATGACATAAATTGGAGATATTTTGTTTAAAAATTAATCTCCATTCTTTCCCGTACTAATTTTATTTTACCTGAGCTAGTAATCGTTACAATTAATTCATGAGAATTAAGAATTTCAATAGATTCTTTATATGAATTAAGATCTATTTTGACAATGGAATAAGTTACATCATTTGCAGTTTTAAAATCATATAATTTCCAAATAGAATTTATTAATAATTCATCAAGGATTGCCTCAAATTTTTTCCTAGATCGGAGATTTGAATCTAGGGCTAGACCAATCCATCGATGCTTGCCTCTTTTAGCCTTAGTTAACCGCGCCATATGTTCCGGGAAGGGGTTTAACTTAACCAATGATGGTGCGCCCTGCGAATATGGAGGAAACCACCTTCGGTGCTAGCAACAAAAACAATACCAGTTATGTAAATAAAAATAATGCAATTAGTAATCCTTCCACTTTACCGCATTTTATATTGTTATTATTAAATGCTAGCATAATATATTTATTAATGAAATCAAACTATGGATTAATCGGTGCTAAAGGTAGTTCAATATTTCTTTCACTTTCAATCAGCTATTGCATTGCAGCATATATTTATACGACAGAATTTGGCCTTAAAACATTAAAAATTGAAGATAATGGAATGGGGATATTAACTACTAAATATTGGTTTTTGGCCATAAAGGCTGTAATTCCAATGGTTTTCATTTCATTGATTTTGATTTTAATTATTAATATATTTTTTACAGAAAGTGAAATTGATTATTTTATGAGTTCTTTATTTATTGTAATGTCAATTGGGCAAGGAATATCAATAATTACTGGTGGGGTCATTTACTATGATAGTAAAGACATTAATGGATTAAGCAGTAATACTGAAAATTATAGAATAATAAGAGTTGTTTTCATCATCATAATTTTTATTCCACTAATATGGTGGTTTGGATATGGCGCAGAAAATGCTTTGGATAAAACTTTTGTTATTAATTTATTATGGATTTTATATGCAATATCAATAGGATTGGTAGCGTACTTATTGGACAGATTTACGTCCAATGCCCGTAATAATTTAGGTTTAAGTGGAGCAAAGGCGGATAAGTTTCTTTTATTGATGATCATTACAATTTCTTGGCACCTGCTTAGTGCATGGAGAAGAAATCCAATTTTAGTGGAATCTACTGATTTATTAATGTTATTTGAAGAGGGGATATTGATGCTTATTACCATATTTCTTATTGTAAATGCATTGATAAAAAAAGGAAAAAAGAGAGGGTGGAAAATATTTGAAGGGCAATCGGCAATTTTTTGGGGAGTGGCATTTGGATACGCATATTCTGGAAGTATTAGTTCATTAACAATATTATCAGAAAGATTAACAGAAAGTAGCCTATTACAAACCACAGCCTTGGGCCATCTTTTAACTGCATTTGTGATTATCCTCATATTACCAAATTCGATTAAGAAGTTTATGATTTACGAAGAAGAATAACAGTATTTAATGTAAATTATATTCCACTTAATACAGCTATTAACCTTAATTTTCCCAACATATTATCACTTGATCGTGCACCAAGAATTACTTGACAATCCGGATCCAATATTGATAAAAATCCTTCAGAAACTTGCTCAAGATGTGCTAAAGTCATATCTGGACCTCCTTCTACTTGTATTAAACAACCCCTTGCACCCTGTACTTCAATATCATAAAGTGGCGATTTTTTAGCCATTTTAACTACAAAGTCTGGATCATCAGTGCTCCCAGTACCCACTACAAGAGTTGTGTCTCCGGATTTATTTACTATTGTCTTTAAATCCATCAAATCTAGATTAATTTTTCCAACTTTTGCTAAAGTTGTTACTAAACCTTCTATTAATTCTCCGATCCATTCGGATCCAGACTCCCAATCTGAATTTCTATCTTTTGCTTGCCACGCAAGGCGCTCCATACTCAATTTTATACATACATCAGAAAAATTTTCAAGATATGGCAATGTATGTTTTGCAATTGCTGATCGGAGAGGTTGTTCTGCAAAGGGGAGTCCTGCTATAGAAACAACGACACTGCCCGTATCTTGGGCCATCGCAGCAATTTCAGGTGCAACTCCGGAACCAGTACCTCCGCCCAATCCTGCCAAAATAATTACTAATTCAGAAGATTTTAATAATGGCTTAAACTCGTTTATGCCTTCTTTTAATCTATGTTTTGCCACCCTACTAAGAGTTGCTGTCCCTTTATCATTACCTCCCAAAGATAGTTGTAAACAATGTGCAGAATTAATCCCAGAAAAAGAATCTTTATCAGCATCAATTAATAGTAAATCTGCAAATTTAGCGCATCTTAAATGTGCTTGACTGGCCCATTTGCACCCTATGCCTCCAGCGCCAACAATCAATATGCTACCGCGCTCCATGCCTGTGGAAGTAGAGGTGAATTATATTATCCTAGTCATAATTTAGATATCTTTGATAACGCCTTCTTTCATCCCTTGCCCATGCATTATCTGGTTCTAAAGCAAGAACTTGTTCATATATCTTGATTGCATTTTTGAAATCTGATAAATATCTACCTTGCATATGCCCCATGACATTTAAGATTGGTATACAATTTGGATTTTTATTCAGAAGTTCAATTAGAATATTTTCCGCCTGTGCTATTTCCATTAACTCCATATGGTCTTCTGCGATTCCTAAATTATTGATTTCATTTTCATTTAAATCATAAATATTTCTCCAAGTAGGGCCCGCCATAGACCTGCTAGGGGCCACATAGTTTTATATTTTCGAAAGTGATGGAAACTTGTTAAAATAGATAGTCAAGGAAAGTGGTTAACTGGAACCTTAATAGTCTCCTTTCAATTGGGTTAGATTGTCATAGAGGCTAAAGTATGAATAGCGCGATTTTGTCCTCAAAAAGAGTAATTGTTTTGGGAGCATTATTGATTTTTATGGCTGGCACTGGTCAAGCAATTCATAGTGGCGTTGGAGGGGATGCAAATAATCAAGGAGAAGTTGCGATAGCTGGATGTACCTGCCACGCATCTGAACCGGATAATTCTGTAACGGTAATACTTGATTCGGTACCGTATCATTATTCAAACGGCGTAAGTTATAATATGGAAATTCAACTCATAGGAGGTCCGGAAATATTAGTTGGAGGTCAATCAGGAGGGTTCGCTCTAAGGGTCAGTAGTGGAACCCTAGAACCAGGAATAGGATACGAAAATTTAATTCAAAATTGGGAAAATGACCTATCAACACTTACTCATACTTCGGCAGGATCTAAAGTTGAAGATAGGGCATGGCATATAATTTGGAATTCACCGGACGCTACGGAAGACGATACAACGATTACTTTTTGGCTAGCAGGAAACTCAGTAAATGGAGATAAAATCCCATCATCATTAGATAGGTGGAATAGATTAAGTGTGACTCTCGAAGAAGGAGAAGATAATGGAAAAACTAGAACTATATTTTCTGGCAATGGAGACATTAATCCTCCTGCTCCTGTAACGGATGAGATCGATTTGCACCACATGGGTGCAAAGTTAAGAGCACATTGGCTAGGATTGCTAGGATTTGGAGCAGTGATATTAGTAATTGTATTTTGTGGTTTGTTTTTAAGATATGGATTTTCAAGACACTATGTTGGACGTAGTAATTTACTCAAATTGAGAATAAAACATCTCAGAAGGGGTGATCAACTTTGAAAGATGACGTCGTCATGAGATTACTACGAGATGTTAGTCTCGGAAAGGTATCTGTTGAAGAGGCCAGGGAAGCACTAGAAGGTATTGATATTTCAGAAGAAAATTATGTTAAGGCAGTTGATCATGGAGTATTTAATATGCCGAAACCAGGAACCATAGTAAGGGCCAGCATATCTCCCTCTGGTGATTCTTGGTTGATCATCCTAGTAGGATTATGGGGCATAGTCTGGACATTATTTTGGGGAGGGTCATTATCATACGGATTATACAATCATTGGAATCAACAGATGCTTGCGTTTGATTTAGCGATGACCTTATTGACAATCATAATCATGGGAATCGTGTACCTAAAATATGTTATGCCTGACGTAGTAGTTGTAAAGCACAGAAGAAACAAATATATAACAAGGAATGATCCTGAAGCTTGGAAAAAATACGAGGCATGACCATGGCTAGGAGATTCAAATTACGTCCTTTACCAAATGACTCCAATGATAATAAAGAGTCATTAAAGATGATAGATCGAAGGGAGTTTATGAGGCATTCATTTAATACGGCCGCCGGACTAATCACCATGGCAAGTATTGGAAGTGTTGGATTCGCATCACTACTAATGGGCCAACCAGCGGCAGATGGAGGAGATACGGCAGTTAGGTTTTGGGTACCTTCAGGGGCAGAAGATACTGCTTGGTTTGGAGATCGCCATCTTGAGCCTATGAGTTACAGCGCATTTCAAACTGCAGCCTCCAATACCAAAACTGGAATGATAGGTGCTCAAGGAGTCTGGTCAGGATTACCTGTTAACGTAGTTTATGTTCCTCATGAAGAAAATAAAGACTTACCTCTAGTGCCTGATAAACCGAGATTTCAATACCTAGAGGGTTACGATTTAGGAGGAAAATATGTTGGTTCGGGAAGAGAAGTAGAAGATGATTCTACATATGCTACATTATCAATTCATGATAATATGATAATAATATTTTCAAGATGCCCTCATCTCTGTTGCATACCAGGATGGCAATTAGTAACTAATAACTATACAGGAGATAATTGGGCATCAGGAGGAACGGATTCCGGAGGCGATAAATTATTTTGTATCTGCCATTCCAGTAGATTTGATCCAACAGCAATTGAGAAAAATAGCATGGGAAGAGGAGTTCCTTTTGATTTCATAGGAGTAAGAAGAACTGGTGGCCCTGCGCCCAATGGGATGCCCTTAATCCCGTTTGTAGTAAATGGAGATATTATTGAGGCATTACCGGATTTTAAAGACTGGTATGCATATTGTGGTTGAGGTAGATATATATGATTCAATTTTGGTTCTTATGGCTTTTTATTGCAATAGTAGTTGTCATCGTAGCATTTACCTTACGAAAAGAAAGGGATGATATGCCTAGAAAGGATATATTAAGGGCAGTAGAAAGTAATGCTAGCAATATGGGTTTAGCCGAAAAATTATTTTTATGGGCTTTTTCATGGTTAGATACCAGATTTAGAATACAAGATTATTGGGGAATGAGCAGAGATGCATTTCATAGTGTTCACAGGCAGATGCCCCTTACTCATGCAGAAAAATATAAATTAAGGATTATATGGTATTGGTACCCACTTTATTGTTTAGGTGGTATTTCATTTTTAGCGTTTATAATACTGGTAATTACTGGATCTATACTTGGTCTTTATTATGTCCCAGGAGGAGAGGGTGATCCGACTCCTGCATACAGTAGCCTCGAATTTATTATGACTACATTGCCATTTGGATATATAATAAGGTCGATTCACCATTGGACAACTCATTTTATGGTTGCAGCAGTATTCTTACACATGTGTAGAGTTTACTTTACAGGAGCATATAGGAATCCTAGAGAATTAAATTGGTTAATAGGAGTCGCATTGATGTTCTTCACAATATTCTTTGGATATTCTGGATATTTGCTCCCCTGGGATAGTTTGGCATTTGGGGCTGCTACTATTGGAATAAATATGGCAACATCTACTCCTTTAATTGGGGAATGGATGGCTAATATACTATTTGCAGGGTCCACATTATCTGGACAAACCGTAACTAGAATGTACTTTTTACATGTCTTTATATTACCAGTCCTAGTAACCTCTTTAATATTGGTTCATTTATTCATAGTTTGGGTTCAAGGTATTGCTGAACCGCATTAAGAGGTGTTTAAATGGGATTAATAGACAGATTTGGAAGGATAGCTGATACATATGTCAGCGAAAGAGACCATTTAATTGAAGCGGAACAAGAACGAAGAAGAGTTTTTGTAGGTCACTCGTTTTGGCCCACAGAAGTATTAAGAGATACAATAATCCTAGCCAGTATGGTCATGGTAATATGTTTCTACTCATGGATTGTGCCTCCACCCCTGCATAGTGCTGCAGATCCATTTGCTCAAGCAGGATTTGTATTTCCGGATTGGTATGTATTATTCTCTTACGGATACCTAAGATGGGGCGAATACCTACCTCAGTACACAATTCCAGCAGGCCCTATTGGTGATTTCTTTGGTCAGCCATTTATTTATTGGAATGCAGCATGGTGGGGCGCGGCAATAACTGGCATCCCAGTAGGAATATTGGCCCTGCCTCCATTCATAATAGGTAAAAGAGAAAAAAGAGGCGTTGAAGATCCTTGGTTTGCTAGTGCAGGAGCTGCTTATTTAGCACATGTATGGTTTATTTCCGTATTCTCCATAAATATATTCTTAGAATTATACGCAAAAGATTTGACAAATTATTGCTTTAAGGATTCTCACGATTATTTCTTCTGCGGCCGACAGGCTCCTTGGACTGCTACAATATTTAATGCCATTCCCTGGATATTATCTGCCTTTTTCTTATTTGTGATTTTATATTTCGTCACAAGAAAATTTTTGTTAAATACGATGGGTGCTAGAGTTACTCCATCACTCGGAAAACAAGTCACAATAGGCACCATAATTATTACAGTGCTTATCTCAACTGTAACTTGGCCGATATATGAAGGCGGATTTTGGGATTATGGAGGATTAGGTGCAATGGATGATATCTCACAATTAGATGAAATGAGAGAGCAGCCACAAGATACATTAGTCTATTATGGTCAAGGGAATGTGTGGGATACGTGGGAAGATGAATGTTTATCACAGGAAGAAAGTTTCGGTTTAGGAGTCTGGGAAAACATAAATCCAGAAGATTTTGAAGAATGGTGCGTGATACCTGCATCTAATTGGATAGACTGGTCCATCTATCAACCAACAAAGTTTACTTTAATTGATTATTCTGGAGTAAATGGGCATGCAGATTATACAACTGGGCAAAATCAAGCATTTTCAGAAATGACATATGTCGGAAATTCTGATGAAACAGAAGTAAGTATTTCATCTTTCGAATCTTTTACAGTGGAGGATTTTGGTGTAAGCGAATTGCCCACCGATATTGGATGTAATTTTAGAACAAGTACATATGGAGCAGGAGAACATCAGCAGACAGTATATTTAACTAATTCAATTAATGAAGAAGTTTGGAGAATGAAAGGAGAAAATTGTTCACTAGAAACAATTTATCTTAATTCAGGAGAAACATACACAATCTATTTTGAAACAACTTCAAATTCAGTTAATGAATCAATTACAATGATTACAGATTTTTCAGCTACGGCATATCAACCATTATTATTGGCAGAAGATGGGACAGCCCTAATCAGATCTTCCAGTATTTTAACAGTTGATGAAATGAAAGAACTATCAATAGAGAATCCAACTTATCATAAGAATCCCAAGAGTCTGGATGCCAAATTAATATACTCATTATTCATACCTTGCTTAGGAGTCGGGGCAATGGTCTTTATGTTAATGAGAAGTATGGCACGGGGATACGAATGGGAAATGAACAAATGTTATGGCTGTGATCTTTGCGATGACGCATGTCCCGTAAGGTTGTTTAATGCAGGAGATAAATTAAATATAATTTATAATACATGGAATAATGAAGATGACGGAGTTCCCCTATATTCTTGTTTGACTTGTAGTGCATGCACAAATGCCTGCCCTCAATTAGTAGATTATGATTCATATGTAGACATTCGAAGAAATTTGATTGTAGGCGGCCCACCTGCAGCTGAGATACCACATACAGTGCTGCAAGCAGTACTGGCTGCCGAAGCGGATGAGGATGAAGCATTTATTCCTACGGCTGATTATCCAATAGATTCCAACATTGGCTATTATCCAGGATGCGTAGACTACATAGATCAAGAAATGGTATTTAGCCACGTAAATGAAGGTACCATGAATCTTGGAGAAACAACTACTGCAGCATTCACACTATTCGAAGAGTTAGGGCAAGATGTTACTTATTTAGGAAGGGATTTCTTGAAATGTTGCGGTCACGACCAAAAGTGGCAGGGATTATCTGAGGTATTTGAAAAGCTAAAAGGATATAATCAAAAGAAAATTGGAGAAAGTGGAATTGATACGTTAGTAACATCATGTGCTGAATGTTTCAGAACCTTCGCATTAGATTATGAATTAGAAGACATGAAGGTCATGCATACAACCGAATTCTTGACTGAAAATGGATTCGACATGGAGTTAAAAACTGATGATGACATAACAGTAACTTACCACGATCCTTGCAGAATTGGTAGACAAATGAATTTGTATGACGAGCCAAGAAACTTAGTAGAATCAATTGAAGGAGTGTCTTTAGTAGAGATGGAACATAATAAAGAAGACGGATTATGCTGTGGAGTTTCCAGTATGATGTCATGCAATGAAAACAGTAGAGGTTTACGACTTCAAAGATTTGATGAAGTCAAAGCCACAGGTGCGGATATCATGCTAACAACATGTCCAAAATGTGTAAGTCACTTTGAATGTTTAAAATTTGAGGGTGATCCAAGACATGATTTCGAAATATTAGACGTAGTCAGTTTCTTAGCGAGACAGGTAAATGCTAAAAATAAGGTTTAATTAAATGCAAAATATGCCGAGATTGATGATAGTATTGCATTTAATAAAATTCCTATTAATGTAAGTTTTGCTACTTGTTTATTTTGATAACCTAATGCTGTTAACCATAAGAATAACCCTATCAAGCCGCCACAAGCAAATGATATCCATGCAGCCTCTAAACTCAAGAATAACATCATAAAAAGCCAAATGAATACTCCTTGAAACAATGATAATAGGGACAAGGGATTTAAAAAATATTTCTTGAGTTCATCCATAGACATCCGAGGCAACATAGAGCAATGAAACTGACGATTGATAAAGGAAGGGCACCTGAAGTTAAGCGAAGGAGGATTAAGAGTGACGAAACGTGACGATTTGACACTGAGGAGAATTTCTCAACAAAGAAGAATTAGGATGATGATGAATGCTGTTAAATCTGAGGAAAGAGCAAAACTAAAAGGCGGCCCTGAAGCCGTAGCATGGGTAAAAGAAGAATTATGTATTGGTTGTGATCAATGCACAATTGTATGTGATGACGACGCAATAGAAATATATCATACCCCATTAAAAAGCCCAATAATGAACGTAGATAATAATAAAAAAGCAAAGGTCTTGAGGGACCCTTGTACAGGTTGTAAGTTATGTGTGTTGGCTTGTCCAACTGATGCGATAGTAATGATAGATAGGTGAAATTATGAGTGAAAAAGATCCATTGAGGTTTGGAGCAGAATTTGGTCCAAAAGGCGTGAATAACCCAAGTGGCGTATCATTATCAACATTTAAGACATTAGTATGGGTATCAAACCTCGGCGGATTAATATTATTTGCGATAGGATTAGAATTAATGGTAGTTCAACAATTATTTGGAATTGGATTATTATGCCTAATTGCAGGCGTGATTATTGCATTATTTCCATCAAATTATGAAATTACAGGAATGGAGGATTTATCTGATTCCATTAACTTGAATACTCAAGGTGAGGAGTAAATTAAACATGTCTGGACATGGGGTTAGGAATATAGAAACACCAATAGGTAACTTATCAATACATGCAACTAATGATGGAATTTTCAAAGTATCATCTGAACAAAAAATTGATAAAAATAAAATTGGAATAGAGCATTTGGATCATGCAGAAAAGTGGTTTAGTGGATATTTTAAAAAGAAAATATTAGATTTTCCCAAATTTGATTTTTCAAATCTATCGAACTTTGGATTAGTAGTTACAAGTGCACTTCTTGAAAACGTTAAATTTGGAAATACTTCCACATATTCAGAATTGTCATTAACCGCAAAAAAACCTGGTTCAAGCAGAGCAGTCGGGACAATAATGAAGAATAATTCATTGCCAATCATCATTCCTTGCCACAGAATAATAAAAAAAAATAATCACATTGGAAATTATAATTTTAAAAAAGGGCTAACTACAAAAGGCTGGCTATTGATGCATGAAGGAATAAAGGTCCATGATAGTCATGTAGTTTAAATTCAACTAGGCCATATACTTACATCATCTAATATATCTAATGTATTTTTATTGATTGGCGGACTGTCTCTTTGAGTTAAATGGATTGAATGGAATAATCTTAATCCAATGGCCATATCTGGTTGTTTCAATAATTGCTCAGTAAGAATTCCATAATCATATGCCCACTCTTTAGCGTGAGGCTTCAACTCATTCATAAATGAATTAAATAATGATGGAGAGGTTGCAGTACCAGCTGGCATTTTTGGCCTATTAATAATTCGATTAGGTAGTCCAGATAGTTTTGCTGCTTCCCTTAATGCCATTTTTTCATTAGAATCTGATATTTTCCAATTTAAAGGAATTTTATGAGACTCATCTCTATGTTTTTTCCCAAGAAATGGGACGCGAACTTCCATGCCAAAGCACATACTATGTCTATCTGCTAATCGTAATTGAAAATTCGATAGTTGACCTCTATCTATTTCAAACTGGAGTGTTTTTTGTAATGTATCGTAATTCTCACCCAAAAAAATATTTTTATCCTTCCAAGGCATACCTGGCCCTGAATGAATTTCGGGCAATATTTCATTATCAATTAAATTAAGTCTCTCCTTAATAATACTTGAATGTTTTTTGATATTCTTAAATCTCGAATATCCAGCATGTAGTTCGTCAGCACCTTGTCCGCATAGTCCAACTTTAACGCTTTTTGACATATGAGAAAATAGAGGTTGCCAAAATAAGACTGATAAATCTAATTCTTCTCCATGATATGAAAATTTAGGGAGTTCTTTCCAAAAAATATTGTCATCCATAATACTCGAATTTAATTTTAAATCATTTTCTTGAGCTACGAATTGTGCGGCAAGAAAATCGGGATTATCTTCGCTCCCTGCTATAGTCCAACATTCAGGGGCTGCAATGCCACTATTATTTGCTATATTTTTTGAAAGACTGGCTATTAAACTTGAGTCTAACCCCCCAGATAAAACAACACCTATTGGAACATCGGACATCAATCTATCATTTACACTAGACTCTAAACTATTAAGTAATATTTTAGCATGTTTGGAAGGCGTCCATATTTTTGAAGGAGAAATTATATCTTTCGAATATGTACTTATTCCTGTCAAGACTGCACGACCATTTGAATCAATTGACCATGTTTCAACAGTGCCCGGTGAAACTTGGCTAACACCTTCGAAAAGAGTAGTGTTGTCCATAGTATATTCATATGATAACCTAGCGTGAAGTGATAAGATATCGGGTTTAGGAATAAAATCTGGATGCATAAAAAATGCTTTTATTTCTGATGCAAACATTAAACTTCCATCTTGTAGAATAGTCCGAAATAGTGGCTTTACACCCATGGGATCTCTAGCGAGTATTAATTCGCGTTTGAGGGGATTCCAAATTGAAAAACCAAAAATGCCATCTAATTTAGAAATCCAAATATTATGTTTACTTGCAGGGTTATTAATATCTGAGTAGTTGTGGGTATGTCTAATGATATTATTTAATTTTCCAATAGGTACAGAATGTGGCATATTCGGATTTAAATTATATTTATCATGTAACGCAAGTATTACTTCTGCATCTCCATTAGTCCGCCAAGGGAAATTTGAAATCCCTGATTTTATACTTTTATAATTATAAATTTCTCCATTTTGGATTAGAACAGATGAATTATCAGATAATATTGGTTGTTTCGACCCATATAAATCAATTATGGATAATCTAGAATGGCTCATTGCAACCGACCCTCCATCTATTTGTTCAGAAAAGGAGCTTATTCCATCAGGACCTCTATGAGAAATACTGGATGCCATTGCTGCAGTGATTGATGAATCAGCATTACCAAAAAGACCAGATATTCCACACATAGTAAATTTCCATCCTTAGTTTATTCATAATTACATTCAAATAATAGCCATTACAAACATCAAAAATAGGAATGTATTAATCAGAAGAATCTAATTAATATTAACAGAGAGGCGGCTGATGCTATTGCCCAAATGAACATATATGCGTTTTGCGATAATTCCGAGTCTTCGTCTTTAGGTGCCATGTTATATTACTTGGAATAGAAATTGTAATGTAAAGATGACGGATAAATAATTAAACAAACGGTAAAAGAATTACCATAGCAACAAGAGGAAATAATATCATTGTAGCATTATCGTCAATATATTTTACTTGAGGTATTTCACCAAGAACAGTCAAAGGTGCAAGAAATATTGAAAGAATTATTGGAGTTTGTAGAAAATAACTACAACTAAACCAAATAAAATATGAACATATGAGTCCAATAACTATCGCCATCTTAATATCTTTCATTTGTCTTTTAATTTCCCCCATTAATGGATCTACAAATGTTAATCCAAATATAATCGGAATTCCATATAATCCTGATTTAATTCCTTCAGTATCTCCACTTGGAGTAATTAGAAATACTAAAGAAACTGATAATGCCCCCCACGCTAAAGCCGAAATTTGACTAGATTCGTATTCCCTTTGTCCTATGACGACTATTCTAAATTTTAATCTTATTATTTCAAGAATTAATATAGAGATGCAAATTATGCTAACTAATTGATCGATGTTTAACTTCAAATTAGATGCAATATTCTCGCCCATAGTGTAGTAAATAATAGGTATTATGAACATAGAAATGTGAGTTACTCGCCTGAATGTATGTCCGCCAAACCCACCAATTGAGTGTTCAACATGATCAACCATAATATCCGTATTTGATGAATTATTAATCTAAAATTCCCCCATTAATGCCCTAATTTGCATATTAAATCTACTGCCTGTTCAAATGTCATCATTCCATCATCTAATTCTATCAGAATATCATTTAAAGAAGGGTGAGAAAGTAGTCGGGAATCCCAGGCTGAAAGAAGTCTTTCTTTAGTTCTTAGAATATTATTGACATCAGTGTGCTGGCATGCTTCTATAGAATAAATTAATGATGAAATACCTTCGCCGGTAACAGCAGAAACAAGATGGACATCAGTATTGGAATTTTTATTCATATCTAAGGAGTACTTAATTGAATTAAAAGTTGCATGAGAACTGGGAATATCAGATTTATTAATTGCTACGATATCTGCCAACTCCAAAATTCCAGCTTTTTCGGCTTGAATTATATCTCCCATGTCAGGCCCTTCGACTAATAAAATCCTATCTGTGAATGCTATAATTCTAATTTGAGATTGCCCTGAACCGACGGTTTCAATGATTATTCTTGTCCAACCTGCTGCAGATAGTAGGTCGACCATTGGTGCTAGGGAATGTGCCAACCCTCCTGGATGATTTCTTGTAGCTATAGATCTAACGTAAACGGATTCCGATGAGTCAATTCCCTTCATCCTCATTCTATCTCCTAGAAGGGCTCCGCCTGATTTTGGAGAAGATGGATCGACTGCTAAAATTGCAACTTTTTCCCCTTTTTTTAACCATTCAGATGTTAAAGTTCCAATAAGAGTTGATTTTCCAACTCCTGGCGGACCCGTTACACCTAGTGTCCAAGTATTTGTTGGTGGAATATCGGGCCTATATCCTGATTCAATTTTTGAAATTAATTTACCTAAACTTCGTCGATCTCCGTTCAAAGTTGAATGCAATAAGCTACCCTTAATCAAATCCAACGCCATCCTTTGCCTTCTCCAACACCAACAGGTAAACTTTTATTTTTTCGATTTTCAACCTCAGATAAAAAGTCTGTAATGACGTGCGAGTATGTTCCTGGGCCAAAAATAGCCCTTACTCCTGAATTAAATAGATTATCATGATCTTTCTCTGGAATTATTCCTCCTGCGAATACCACTATATCATTCATATCTGAATCTTTTAATTTTTGACATATTTTTGGAATGAGCACTTGATGTGCTCCAGACAATGAAGATAGGCCTAGTGCGTCAGCGTCTTCATCCATAACAATCCTATTAATCTCATCAGGTGTTTTCCGGATTCCGGTATAGATTACTTCATGACCCGCATCTCTCAATATTCGAGTTATGACTTTGGCACCCCTATCATGCCCATCGAGACCGGGTTTAGCAATTACTATTCGCATGCTCTTCATTAAGGCCGATGGTATCGTATATTTTCAAATAACCCCAAGAGATTACATTTTATTGCATCCCATACGGAATGCTCAAGGGCGTCCTTACTCAATCAGAAGTCAGAGATGAGTCACAAGGAGGACAGGGCCGTTGATTTGCGGCTCAGAAAGACGCGTTCCAAAGCAGGAGGTGGTAATGCTAGAATTGCATCACAACATGCAAAAGGTAAGATGACAGCACGAGAAAGAATAGATGTTTTATTCGATGAAGATAGTTTTATGGAAATAGATTCCCTAGTCGAGCATAGGTGCCAAGACTTCGGAATGGAACGAAATATTATCCCTGGAGATGGAGTAGTTTGCGGACATGGGACAATAGATGGGAAACTTGTATATTGCTTTGCCCAAGACTTCACAGTATATGGCGGATCACTGGGTGAAATGCATGGATTAAAAATATGTAAAATATTAGATATGGCAATTAAAAGTGGTTCTCCAATAATTGGTTTGAATGATAGTGGAGGAGCTAGAATACAAGAAGGAGTAACAAGTTTAGGTTCATATGCTGAGATATTTTTTCGAAATGTAAGAGCAAGTGGAGTCATCCCCCAGATATCAGTTATTATGGGGCCATGTGCAGGAGGAGCAGTATATTCGCCAGCAATTACTGATTTTGTAATTATGGTAGATAAGACTTCACATATGTTCATAACAGGACCGGAGGTAATTAAAACTGTAACAAATGAAACTGTTACGTTTGAAGAATTAGGTGGTGCTGGGACTCATGGTTCAAAATCAGGTGTAACTCATTTTACTGCTGGAGATGATAAGGAAGCATTAGAAATAACGAAAGAATTGATTAATTTTTTACCTGCCAATAATTTAGATAAGCCCCCAACTAAGGAAACCAACGACCCATTTGATAGAGAATGTTTGGCATTAGATACAATAATACCAACAGACTCCAATCAGCCATATGATATGACTGACGTGATTTACGAAATTTTAGATAACGGAGGATTTTTAGAAATTCAAGCAGATTTTGCTCCAAATATAGTAATTGGTTTTGGTAGGTTAGGCGGGCATACTATAGGGATTGTTGCAAATCAACCGAAATTTTTAGCAGGGTGTTTGGACATTAATGCATCAATAAAAGCGGCACGTTTTATACGATTTTGTGATTCTTTTAATATTCCATTAATTACTTTAGTTGATGTACCTGGATTCTTACCTGGAGCTACACAAGAGTGGGGAGGGATAATCAGACATGGTGCCAAACTATTGTATGCATATGCCGAGGCAACGGTACCAAAGCTTACCGTGATTACTAGAAAAGCATACGGAGGTGCTTATGATGTAATGTCCTCAAAACATATTCGTGGAGATTACAACATAGCATGGCCAACAGCAGAGTTAGCAGTAATGGGAGCAAGTGGCGCAGTACAAATTATCCACAAAAGAAGAATAAATGCTGCAATTAATCCCAATGAAGAACGTGAAAGACTAGTGGAGGATTATAATGAGAAGTTTGCTAATCCATATAGGGCTGCTGCATTAGGATACATAGATGATGTAATAAAACCACGAAATACCAGAAGGGTACTAATCAGGTCGTTAGGTGCATTATTAGAAAAAGAAGAAATTAGGCCTTCTAGAAAACATGGAAATATTCCCTTATGAGGTTTTACTATGCAGAATGAAATTGATTTGAAGTTAATGGTTGCCGCATTATCGGCAGTATTGTTTTACGAAAACGAAGGAGATGTATTAATGGTATCCAAAGCAAGAGAGAAGGGGAGTAATTGGATACAAGATCAACGGAATTCCGGACATGGTAAAAAAGGATTATTACACACAAATAATAAGAGAAGCTTACTGAGATGATTTTATTGAGTGATAATATAAAGGTTACAATAGATGGGGAAGATTATGACGTTGAGCTTAAAAAAAATGGAAATATGTGGACTGTAACGGTACAGGGCCAAAAATTTGAAATAACAACCAATAATCTAAAAAATAAAAAAAACAAAGTAAAGAGGAGGAAGAGAAAATTAAATTCTGATGGAGTAATCTCTTCAACTATACCAGGAAAAATCATAGTAATCAATAATAAAATTGGAGATAATGTAAAAGAAGGAGATGTATTAATTATTTTAGAAGCCATGAAGATGCAAAATGAAATAACTGCACCAATAAGCGGCAAAATTACTGAAATAAATTGCACAAATGGAGGAAGTATAGAAGCCAATATGCCATTAATTATTATTGACAATATCGATAGATAAATTTAATTTAACTGGATTATATTCATATTAGGCCCAATGCATCTTCAATCCTATTTAATTCTGGACCTGTAGATCCAGAGCCAACTAATGCATGGGAGTCACTGGACGTACAACCGGCACCTACGAATGGAGAACCAAATGTAACTGTCCCAACCATCAAAGGAACTTGTAAAGTACTCTCGATGATTTCAACTTCCAAAGGAGTGATGTCAGGATGGGCTAGAACGCCGTGGTTATTTGCCACTAAAAGGCTTCCAATTGAATCTTGGTGTGCAACTGTAGTAGTCAGAGATGGCACGCCCAATACATCTGAAATCATCTCCAATCCATCATTTGGTACAGTCGGACTGACTATAGCACCATTATTGTTACATTCAATTAAATTGCCGGCGGCGTTGACACCGCTTTGCATGACAACAACGTCACCGAAACTGGTTAATTCGTCCAATTCATCTTGAAAAGCAATATCTGCAACGGCTATACCATTTTTATTACCCCTAAGTAGGCTACCCAGTAATGCGGAGCCACCTATTAGAAAGGGTTGCATCTCCATCTGAAAGGACGTCTCCAGAAGTTCAACCGACGGGATATCCAGTGATCTCGGATAAAATAAGACATCATTTACTATGCTTAAGTGTACACCTATCTGAGAATGACCAAATAAACCACCAGTTGAAATTCCCATATTATATCATCCTCATTAAATATGGCTAAAGCTGATTAGTTGTAATGTTTGCGGGGAAAGAAGTAGAGAGGCACAACGATGAACGTTCCCGTGGGCTTTCGCACCACAGTACAAGAAACAACGCAGGAGGGCTTGACTTCCGGGTTCGATATGGGACCGGGTATTACCCCTCCGCTATGGCCGTGCTCAACTCTATCTTCGAATTTATGAATTGATATGCACTGTTGGACAGAGGCCCACATAGGCCTGGATTAGTGTAGAAATTTGATGCAGGGGGGATTAGTGCAGCTGGGCTGAATACCTCGGGCTAACCCTCGGTACTTACACCCGCTGTCTATCAAGCTCGTCTTCTACGAGTCCCCTCAGGTGTCTCGTCTTTCGGATGACTTCGAGCTTAGATGCTTTCAGCTCTTATCCACTGGAGCGTGGCTACCCAGCATTGCCCTGCCGGACAACTGGTAAACTAGTGGCTCCGAGTCCTCGTTCCTCTCGTACTAAAGGACCCTTCCGATCAGACACCATTACGCCTCAACCACAAAGCAACAAACCTGTCTCACGACGGTCTAAACCCATCTCACGATCCCCTTTAATGGGCGAACAACCCCACCCTTCCCAGCTGCTGCACCAGGAGGTTGGGAAGAGACGACATCGAAGTAGCAAGCCACCAGGTCGATATGTGCTCTTGCTGGTGACAACTCAATTATCCCCGAGGTAACTTTTCTGTTATCAATGGCCCCCAGAAATGAGGCACATTGGTTCGTTAGGCCCTGCTTTCGCATCGTCGATCGTTATTGATCCGATCCACGTCAAGCCAGCTTTTCCCCTTACAGTTAACGGCGGAGACTGAACCGCCTAAGCTGACCTTTGGGCACGCTTGTTATGTTTTCGAGCGCGTGGCGCCCCACCCAAACTACCCACCAAACGGTGTTCTCATTAAGAGTTAGTACAGTCACACACTAAGGACGGTGTCTCTATGGACGACTACTCTCGGGACTAGCGTCCCGAGGATCAAACATCTCCCGTCTACTCAGCACAAAGTGAGCGAATGTACAACGCCAGGCTGTAGTAAAGCTCTACGGGGTCTTCGCTTGCAGGTTGAGGTTACTGGACTGTGCGCCAGTAAAGTCAATTTCGCCGGACGTATCGTGGAGACAGTGGGACTCTCGTTGGGCCATTCATGCAAGTCGCCAATTAAGCGACAAGGTATTACGCTACCTTAAGAGGGTCATAGTTACCCCCGCTGTTTACCGGTCCTTCGTCAGGTTGAAACCCGATTTCAGATACCGGCACTGAGCAGGATTCAGCGACTATACACAATCTTTCGATCTAGCAGTCGCCTATGTTTTTATTAAACAGTCGGAGTCCCCTGGTCACTGCGACCAGCTTATCTCTAAGCTGGCACTCCTTCTCCCGAAGTTACAGAGCTATTTTGCCGAGTTCCTTCACGATACTTTGCCCGTCACACCTTAGGCTACTCACCTTGGGTACCTGTGTCAGTTCTTGGTACGATCACTTCTACGGCTTTTCATGGGACCTAGGCCTCATTCGTCATTGCTCACGTCTTCTCAATCTTCTCACCATGACGGTTCTCCGATTGATTATTACGCTTCGACGTCCCATGACAGAGACGTACGAACTAGCCCAAGCCGTCACCATTATTGTAGAAGGGCATACGAATATTAACGCATTTCCCTTTCGGACTCTTCGATTAAGAAAGCCCTTAGGATCGGCTAACCCTCGGCTGAAAAACATTGCCGAGGAACCCTTACCCCTTCGGTGGTGCGGATTCTCACCGCACTATGCTGCTACTCTTCCCTAGATTCTCATATATAGACGGTCCACTAGATCTTAAAACCTAGCTTCTACCCGACCATATCGCCGCGCTACCTCATCTTCTTACGAAGGATCAGCGTATCGGTATTCAGTTTGAGTCCCGTCCATTTTTCGGGCCCGCAAGCTTGACCAGTGATCTGTTACGAACTCTTTCAAGGATGGCTGCTTCTAAGCCCACCTTCTGGTTGTCTTCGACCACGGACGCCGTTTGTGATTAACACTTAACTGAAATTTTGGGACCTTAACGCTGAGCTGGTTTCTTCACCTTTCGTCACGGTAGCTTACCCACCGTGGCTCACTCCCTGCTTCTACGGCGTGCACAACTTCGGAGTTTGACAGCGTACCGAGGAATTGCTCCCCCTAAATACCCAATCAGTGCTCTACATCGCACACTACCTCTGCAGAGATCTACCTACGAGTAGTCTCGCGCGGAACCTGCTATTGCCTATCTCGATTGGACTTTCACCCCTATACCAAGCTCGTCAGAGCGATTTGCACATCAGCAACTGTTTGATCCTCCACCCAACTTTCATCGGGCTTCAATCTGGCCAGGCATAGATCGACAGGCTTCAGGTCTCCCACCATTGACTCCGGGCGAGCGCACCCAGTCCCTCACCGCTAAAGCGGCTGCGGACCTTTCGGTTTCCCTCCGGCTTCGCAGATTAACTGCTTAACCTCGCCAATGATCAGAACTCCCAGGGGCATTATTCGAAACGCAAGAATAGACGCTGCTCATATCTTCGCTTTTACGCCTATTCAGCTTGTTCCCGACTGGTTTCAGGGTCTTTTCACATCCCGCTAAGGATACTTTTCAGCTTTCGCTCACGCTACTTGTCTACTATCGGTCTCGAGTAGTATTCAGGATTGGAAGTATCTGCCTCCCATATTCACGCGCGATATCCAACGCACGCTACTCTGGATTCATCACTTGGTCATATATAGTACGTATACGGGACTTTCACCCTCTGTGGTGCGCCGTTCCAGGCGACTTCTACTTCCTACACTTAGACTACAGATGATCCATACCCCACATCTCTCCAAGGTTTCCCAAGGAGATTCGGTTTGTCCTATTCCGTTTTCATTCGCCACTACTAACGGAATCTCATTTGATTTCTTTTCCTCCCCCTACTGAGATGCTTCAGTTCGGGGGGTTCCCTTTCCTCATAGAGGAATGACATTAATGTCAGGAGGTCCAATTCAGCTATTCGCGGATCCAAGAGATTCATGCCTCTCCCCGCGACTTATCGCAGCTTGTCACGACCTTCTTCGGCTCTCGAGCCGAGCCATCCCCCAGTCGGGTTGTAGCATCTTAGATTTCTACAATCCCACCTTATGTGAGTCCTCTGGTGTCCAGGCATATCAATTCTGGCATCTCAGATCGCTCCGTCTCCCCGCAGGGCGGCGCAATCTCAACCACTTACCCTGATACCTGATAGTATCAAAGTGCACTAAAAGCAATTCGCCGACCTACCTGTGGTATATGAATTAACAGGATGAAAGTAATTTATTTTGTTCCGATGATTACACATTATAACCAAGCCAAATTATGTCATTTAGGGGCTAATTCTATCCCAAATGGTATACTTATAGAAATAGCGTATTGCGGAGCATTATCAATCCCAAAAGGTAATGAAAATGTTTGGTTAATATTTTCGAATTTTAATTTGGAAGATTTTTCATTTTTTTCATCAATTATTAATGTTTTTTGTAGTAGATTATTGGCGCCCTTGGCATCAATGATTAAACCTCCACAAAGTTGACAATTTGATTCAATTACTCCGTCCATTCCGCACGTTCCGCAAGCTACCACAATATACGGCGACTGTATGTGACACTTGGCTTTAACTCATAATTAAATAATATTTATTCAGATTCAGCGTTTATAAATCCCTCATTATTTACACTACTATCTCTGTACACATAAGGAGTAAGGGCTACACTGATAATTGCCATTGAAGAAATAATTATTATTGGATATACATTTGAAGGCCAATTAATTGTATATCTCACAAGGCAGTAAACTGTTGCTATCATCACTGTGAAGATCATCATGGGAAATCCAGTTCGGAAAAATGTATTAAATGAAATATCATTCCCTGATTCTTCTGCCAATCCAGCTGCAACTACGTTAGCAGATGCCCCTATGATGGTCCCGTTTCCTCCTAGGCATGCCCCCAGAGCTAATGCCCATGCTAAGGGTCCCAACGGAAGTCCAAGTAGAGGATCTGATGCAAGTTCTATCACTACTGGAACCATAGTAGCAGTATATGGAATATTATCTATAAATGCTGAAGCAATAGCTGAGACCCAAAGTAGTAAAAGAACTGCTATCATCAATCGATTTTCCTCTGATGTTTTGGAAATTGCATCTGATATCATTTCTGCTATCATCTCTATTAATCCCATGAATTCTAAACCATGGATCATGATGAACAATCCAGCAAAGAAAATTATTGTTGTCCATTCTACTGAATCTAATTGCTCTTCAACATGATGTGGCGAAGTTATCAAAAGCATTGCAACAGCGCCTCCCAATGCAATTGTGGCTACTGATAATAATGGATGAGGAAAGGCAGAATGAGCAAAAAATAACAATATTACAATCATAAGAATTATTCCTGATTTAATTAATAATTTTTTATCTTTAACGCCATATCGGAGCCTCAAGAGGTCAATATTTCTGTGCCTTTCACCACTCAACCCAGAATTATCAATTTTCCTTAAAATCCATAAAGAAGGAATCATGCAAATAACAACAGCAGGTGCTACGTGAATAATGAAATCAGTAAATCCAATGCTGGAGCTTTCAAGGACGGTTCCACTTAGGGCCTGAGCAGACAATTGGGCCCCAATTATTATATTTGGCGGATCCCCTATTTGAGTAGCTGCTCCTCCGATATTTGAAAACATGACTTCTGCGATTATTAGTGGCACTGGCTCTAAATCTAACACTTTAGAAATTTGAATTGTCACTGGAACAATTAATAATATTGTGGTTACATTGTCTAAAAAAGCTGAAAATACTGCAGTAATTATACACAAAATAAATGATAAGCGCCAAATTGACCCTCCGCTTTGAGCATAAGCCTGGACTGCTGCCCATTCAAATATTCCAGTTTTTGAGAGAATATTAACAATTACCATCATACCAATTAGAAGTCCAATTGTTTCCCAATCTATCCAAGTCATAATTGTAGATAAATTGGGTCCCTCGCCGATAACGTGCAGAGAAACTACCGCTGCAATTCCACCTACCGCGGCAGCCAATGCGCGGTGAACAATCTCAAATACTATTAAAGTATAAACTGCAGTTAAAATTATTATTGCTAATGGGACGCTCCATTCAGGCATATCTGGAGCTACCCAACTGGTATCTGAGCTTGCAGCTTTAACCGACGATATAGAGATAATTGAGCCCATAAATAATATAAATGGTCGAATTAATTTCAAAGCCAGTCGGTCCCGGACTACTAGTCGCATAACACTGCGTAGAGCAATCATACTAAATATATCGTTATTAAATTTGACAATAATCCTCGAAATATTAATCATTTACCGGACCAGTATACAGCCGTATTACCCCTATTGAATACTAAGATTGAATTAGATTCAGTCGCCATCAAATTAAAAAGTACTTTTCTTTTTTCAGCAGTTTCTACAACTCCTCGATTAGCCTTTACTTTTATTAATCGGCGCCTATTGAGTTGATCTTTTAATTCATTAACGATTGATTCTGATAGGCCTTCATGGCCGATACGCACGGAAATTAGTGTATTCTTATCTTTGGCTTCCCTCAATATGTAATTAGGTATTTTATCCATTTTTTATCTCCTTATGTTGTATTTAATTTACGCCGATATGTACTATTGCAAATTTTGCAGGTGTTAGTTATGAATCCTTTCGAAATTCTGACTCTGGCATTATATCCAGGTATTAATGCAGACTCACATGTTCGGCATATTTTCTTGTAAATATCACTTGATGGGCGTATGCCATGTTTTTTTCCTATTCTTACCAAAGAACGGGCGGCAGAATTCATTATTGTTAAGTCGGATTTACTATCTTCTAAAATTGCTGATAAGAAAATAACAGCCTTTTTTGCATTTTGTTTCCTTGCTCTGGAATTATTCTTGCTTCTATTCTTAAGCAATTTAATCACCATTTATTTTAAATAATTTCTTAATTTCTAACTCAACATTGTTAATCGATTGATTTCCGTCAATTCTTGTTAAAATACCTTTACTTTCATACCATTCTGATAGAGGTGAAGTTTGTTCATGATAAGAATTTAATCTATTAATAACTGCTATTTTGTTATCATCTTTTCTCTGAATCAATCTACCTTTTATTTCATTTGGAGCGGGCCTAAATGTAAGATGGTAGATTTCGCCAGTTTCAGGATCCATTCTCCTCCCAACGATTCTTTTTATTATTTCTTTATCTGGGACCTCTATGCAAATCACAGATGAGATATCAACGATCGAAGAAAGAATTACGGCTTGATTTATTGTTCTTGGAAATCCATCAAATAACACTCCATTAATTGCATCATCTTCTTTTAGCCTTTCTGATATTAGTTCAATTATTAGATCATCAGGGACTAAAAGTCCTGATTCCATAAAAAATTTTGCTTTTTTTCCTAATTCAGTATTTTCCTTTACTGAATTCCTGAGCATATCTCCAGTTGAAATTTGTGGCATACCAGTTATTTCAGATATTATTACTGCTTGTGTCCCTTTTCCTGCCCCAGGAGGGCCAAAAAGTATAATTGATTCGGCCATTAAATTCCTCCATTACGATTTCTTTCATAAGTAAATCTATTTTTAATTCTTGTTCTTATCCCACCACATGTGCCCATATGCATTCCATTGTTCCATAGTCCAGCCATCAGGTAATCCAGTAAGTGGAAGAGGAGGTGCTCCAGGTGAAGAGTGTTTCAAACTTGGCAGTGAAGAAGACAGGGCTGCATTTATTTCGTCTTGGGATACTGTGCCTGACAATGCTTCTCCTGATAATGATGTGTCCAGTGCTGAATTCCTTCTTTCGGAAATATTTCCTGATGACAATGCAGATCCTGCAGGGATTAATTCTTCATCAGAATTAATAGAGGTAGAATTTCTCATATTAAATCCAACGAATCCCAAGGACATTAAAATTAAAATAAATATTATTGGGATAACCCATGATGGTAGGCCTGCATCTTCCATGAACTCTGAAAGGCCTCCATTTCCTGTTTCTCTCGCCATACTTACCTTGAGTAATAATGAAGAATCTGTGATTGACATTGACTCTGAAGAAGAGTTTGCAAATAATATAAATTGTTTAAGGCCACTTGAAGATTTACTCACAGGAGATGCCCCCGCCAATAGCCTAACTTCGCCTCCGGGAGAAATTTGATTAATTTGTGTTTTATCCAATGATATTTCCCATCCTTCTAATTGATTAAATTCGATATTGACATTAGTCATTATATTACCATTATTTTTTAGAATTATATCAAAAAATGAGTCCGAATTGATTTCTATGTCTTCAATTTGTATTATTGGAGATTCCAAAGTTATCCAAATTGATGGTAAAACTGAAATTGATATTTCCACAGTATAAGTTGCTATTTCTCCATTAGGTGTGGTAGCTTGAATAATTACTGGAACTTTATCGGATAATTTACCTTTCTCTAAATTTGGAGGTAAACTTATACTTATTTGTACTACTGCTTCTCTGTTCATATCCATAGTGAAATAATTGCCTGATAAAAATCCAACTTCCCAAGAATTAGGAACTGTCCCTATACTTATAGAAATATCTAAAGGTACATTTCCAGTATTTTTAATTTCAATCTCCGATATTCCATCCATGCCCAAGGCAATGTCTAAATCGTACAATTCGGCTAGATCTAATGACGCTATTTCCTCCACGATTAATATTGTTCCGGTTCTTTCCAATATCCCTTCATCGGACGTAGTTTTTATAGAGATTGTATTCATATCACCCTTTTGAGAAGACAAAGGAATAATAGTTTTTATTATTATACTAGAATATTCACTGGGGGCTAGTACAATAGAAACTGAATTAGTGAGTCCAATAGGGGTTGATTCGGAACTTTCATAAACTTGCAAAGGCCAAGTATTTACTGATGATAAAACTTGAATTTCGAAACTAATTTCAACATTTCCTAAATTTGATATAACCAAATTTGTAGAAATAGTATCTCCATTTGTAACTGCCCTTGGTTCGGCAATTTCAACAGTTTCAAATTTATTACCTTCATCATCAGATAAATATGTAGAAAACAGTTTACTTTCCAAAACTGTTATTATTGCCCATTCATTAGTGTATATTGAAGAATCTGATACTGAAGTAGTAGTGCACATTATTTCTTCAGTAGCTCCTGCTATTGGCTGATAATCTAATGATTTAGGCACTTTCACCCTTATTGGAAGAGGGAGAAATTGCAATCTATTTAATGGATCAAGTACTAGTTCGGAGGATTCAGTATTTCCGATATGAATTAACCATCTATTTGCAGTTTCACAACTTACCTCATATTGAGTAGGGCCGTTACCAATATTTCTTATTGATAAAGAAAATAATCCAAATTCACCAGGCCTCGCAGATAAATCAGTTTCTCCTGCCACTACTGTATATAATCCTTCAACTGTATCCACTATAGTTGTAAGTCTTATTGAATGAGAAATAGTAGGTGCATTCTTATCAAATAGTGTCAAATCCGTAACATAATCGCCTGGCAATGAATATCTTGCCAGTGCGTTATCAGTAATGTCTGCATCTTTATTTGATAAGTTTAGAGATACTGTGTATTTATCTCCTTCTTGACCTGATGGATTTAGAATCCAGGGGCCTGACTCATTCAAAATTTTCCACCATTCATCTTGCGGTTGATTTAATATTCCTTGTTCACTTATTATCTGTAATGGTGAAATAGATAAATCAACAGTTATTTGAGAGGTTCCTTCATTTATAATTTGCAATTTAAAATCTATTGAAGTATCTTCCCTAGGATCTAAATTTCTTGTTTTTGCATCATTTAATTCCTCGAGGTTATTCGGAATTGTGCCGTTTTCAAATAGAGGTATGATTCTTACTCCTATTTGAGAAACATTAAATGAGTAATTAAAAATATTATTATTTATACCTTCTAATTCATCATTAAATTCTGTTACCTCAGATAAAGAATCAAGTCTTAACTGAATTATATGTTCGCCAGTTGTATCAAAGGAATGAGTAAATGACAGAGAAGCAATTTGACCCCCTTCAAGAGATGCCATTTGTGATGATTTAATTAAGTCATTAGTAGTCAAATCATGGATTGATATTGAATAGTCGCCCGTAGGAAGAGATGCTCGATTGGACCATTTAGCATTTATTGACAGAATATCACCCTGAAGTGGAGTAGATGTAAATGATGATATAGAATCTGGAATTATAGATAGATCGGATCCGAATGTTTCTTCAATAATTCCAGATACTACAAGAGAATATTGTTGAATATTACCTTTGGAATTTCCAATTTCAATAGACCATATTCCTTCTTCAGCTGAATCTAATTTTATCCTTTCTACATTATTTATATTGTCTGATACGCCGCCTGGTGTACTATATCCAGAAATAAAATTATTACCATTATAAATAACTCCACTAGGAGATGTGATTTTTAAATCTAGGTCATTGACTAATTTACTAATGCTTTGATCGCCCGTCACAGAGCCCTCTCTATCATTCCAAACTAAAGTTGCATCCATAGTAGATCCTGAAGTAACTTGTAATGTATACAAAAAACTATGACCTGGGGACAATGAACGAGAGTAATCAAATATAGTATCAGAATCAAAATCACCGGATTTAGGATAGAGACTTTGGCTCAAATTTAGTTGCCCCCAACCTTCAGAAGGGTTTGGAATATTCGATAATCCCAAGTCTGAAGCTCCATTTATTAAAATAGCTTTAATTAAATCTGATCTTGGTTCTGAAATATTAACCTCTTCTCTCAGATATTGCCTAGTCATTGCAGCTGCCCCTGCGACTACTGAGGTTGACATTGAAGATCCATTTAATGTCATATATAGCGGAGTAATTTGATCGTTGTGAGTGGCAGTAGAACATGATTCTCCAATTGTGAAAGATGCCTCTGCTGCTCTTGCAGAACATATCATTACTCCAGGGGCGACTAAATCAGGTTTTATTCGTCCATCCAAAGTGTAACCAGTTGATGAAAAATTATAGATGCTACCTGAATCAATACTTGAATATGCTCCGGTAGTTGAAGCGCCAACGGTCAAAACATTTTTTGCAGTCCCGGGGGAGCTGATTCCAGAAGACCCTTCGTCTCCCGCGGAAAATAATACTAGGAATTTAGGTTGATCTTTGACATAAGAATCTGCTGAATGTGAGTCTGAGGTATATTCTCCTAAAAGGTTACTAGAGCCCCAACTATTAGTTTGAATTTTTGCATCCTTATCCCATGCGTGTGCGAACATCGAGTAGAGAGAATCCCACCTTGCGAAAATCCCTGAACTATCTACTTCTAATTGATAAAATATAAATGTTGATTCAGGCACTACTCCAATAGTTTTAGAATCACCTGAACCGTCCCCTAATAAAGTTGCAGTGACATGGGTTCCATGTCCACTATTTGCATCATCACCGGAATTGTCAGGGCCGAAATCGTTGTAAACAGGATTCCTAAGTCTGGTGCCAAAATCTCCATGATCGACGTCAAGTCCCGTATCAGAGATTGCTATGACTTCACCTTCTCCATTCAAAGATCCGCCCGATAGAGATAGTGCTTCATCTATATTGGACAATATCCTAGCATTATTATTATGTATATTTAATGATGAGGAGGGTTCAATTTTTAGAATTCTCCCATCCATTGCAAGTATAGGAATTAATAAAGGATTTATACTAGATAATTTACATAGTGAAAAATCACATACATCTCTATCTATAAAATCATTGGAAACCAGAGAAAGATCAATATTTAATAACTCCAATTCTTGAGGAGTTAGATCGGGAGCAGTCATTATCTGTAAATCGATATTTCCTTCTAAAGATTCAATTAGCGGAACTAAGTCCTTTGATACTTTCCATGCTATAGGAAATTCACCAATCCATTTTACACTTGAGAATTTTTTAATCTCCTCAAACATCTCAATTTTATCATCTCCTAATATCCTGATTAAATATGCATCATCAGGAATTATATCTATAATATTGACATCTGGTTCACCTTCTAGATATTTAGTTAATGGAATCAAATTTGAACTATTTGATTGTACGATTGCCATCCCACTTCTCAAAAATGAAAAGGGGTCAAATAAGTTTTCAGGCCCTAATGGGATGAAATCTACTTCTGGGTTGAATGAACCAAATGGAGAATGTATGATTCCTGAACTTTCAGTTATATCGTAAGAAGAATATACTGCATGTTCGAACTCTGACCATACTTTTACAATTTGTAAATCCTCATTTTCATAATCGGTATGATCAACATTTATTATAGTTGCCTGAGATATAAACGAAAGAGGAGTGAACATAAAAATAACGATGATGGAAACGGTTACCTTCGTATTCACGTGGTTACCGAGTATTGTTTTGCTTTTGACTATTAACATCTATTGTACATAATATGATGAGCATTATAAGCCATAATATCTAGCAATTGATGAGTCGGTCATTTCGACAGAAACTTTCCAATCTTTCTCAACACCCATCATGGACCTTATGCAATCTATATTTTCCGGTATTACGTCACTTTCTTGGTGTATAGCTTGGAAATAATATAATCTATTTCCTTTTAAGGAAACACCATCTTCCCATATGAATATTTCATGTAAATCTCCCCATTTCCTGCCCATATCTCTTGCCATTTCCATTACTTCAGCAGTCGAAGTAATTCTATTTTTATTGCCATTCATAACTATAACTCTAGGCTGATTTTTCCATAACTTTATTATGGATTCTGTGGTAAAATTATGATTATCAGGTAAATCAACTATTATTGAGTGAACGTGCATTATAGTAGTCGGAACAGCTACTGCAAGACTATTTATTTTAATTTCTGGCTTGATAGTCATTAAATCTAATCCATGATGACTAGGGACCTTGAGGACAGGTTTGATGGCATTAATTGGGCCTCGGGATGAATCGCCAGGATCTGCGGCACGTCGAATCATGGTACATTCAACGGCGAGTTCTCCGCATGCATCATAAAGTGGTACTAATGTCCTCGATAGCCCAGTAGTATTGCACGATACAACTCTCGCAGAATTGGCATTAAAAGCTGACTTGTGATTGGCCGATGAAGAATATGATAGTCCTGTCAAATCATGTTTTTCCCCCCCTTGAAAAATATATTTTATATTTGCTCTTCGATACATTTCAGCATTAGTAACACCCATTTTCCCGGGTGAACAATCTACCACAATATCTGCTATATTGAGAAGATCTGAAATACCTCCTATGCAGGCGTATCCTTCCTTAGAAAATGATGAAATCTTAACCTCATCATCGCTAGTACAGTATATTGGAAAATTTTTATTTACAGCCAGTTTACAGCCAAAACTTGGACCAGTTTTAGTAATTCCAATTATTTCCATATCATCTTGGGCATCTACAGCATCTGCGACTCTTTTTCCAATAGTTCCGTAACCATTTATTGCAACTTTAATCATACTAATGCACTTCCAATCTATATCGGTGGTTCCATGGCATTGACCAAACTCTATCAACATAACCATAGAAAATTAATATATCTATAATGGATATCCTTTTTTCTACATTGTGTTTGGAGCCATACGCGGGCAGCTAAAAATTACTTCAGGAGGACATCACTATATGCGAAATAATACAAATAAAAGTATCAAATTAAATAGACAATTGGATAAATTATTAGTAGAAGCGATGAAAAAGGATCTACTTGTTAAAATTGGATGGGGCAGGGAGCAGGATAAAAAACCGAGAGATGGTGAAATTGGAGCTATTACTCTTCTGCCAGATAAATCAAAGGTATTACTACTAGGAAATCTTGGAGAATGCGCTGGAGCAATGAATAATGGAGGTGTTTTTACACTACAAGGATCTGCTACTTCTATGCTAGGAGCTTTTCAAGAATCCGGAAAAATCATCGTTGAAAGAGATGTAGGTTCGAAGGCTGGATACAAAATGAAGGGGGGCTCTATAATAATACAGGGATCTGCAGGAATTGAAACAGGAGCAAGTATGCTAGGAGGTACAATAATTGTTAGAGGGCATACAGGAGATAGTTTGGGTGCTAATATGCAAGGCGGAATGGCAATAATTCTTGGCTCAACAGGTGCTCAACCAGGAGTAGGTATGAGAGGAGGTAAGTTAGTCATAGCCGGCAGTTGCCCTCCACCTGGGGAAAATGTATCAATGAGATCAATAAATAAGACAGAATTAGAAGAATGTAAAATTTTACTAAAGCCCCTTGGGTTGACAATTTCAGATGATGCATTAGTACTTGAAACTATAAAAATATTGACAAATGATAATCGTAAATTAAAATCTCATATAGCAGAAGGATTTGAAAATATATCATTGATTCCTGACAATGTTGAAAGAATACCGGAACATAATTCTATAGATCCATATACTCTAGTTTTACCGAATAATTTAGAATCAGAAGGGATACTTTTTCCCATTCCATGGCTAGTAGAATGTGATAATTCGAATAAATGGAAGGGATTTAATTCAGAAAGGCAGCCTGCATTAGTTACGAGTAATCCACGTAAAATTGATTTTGTAATTATTAACGATGCGAATTTAAGTAATGCTAAAACATTGATAGAAGAGTGCGCAGGTATTTTTATTGACTTAAAAAATCTACCCCCCATGAATGATGCAGAGTTAGAAGCAATAATTGTATCACTTAAAAGTAGAATGATAGAAACATCTTTAATTTTTTTAAGAGACGATGTTAATAGAGTTGAGGAATTATTCAGATTGGTGGTTGAACTAGATTTAGATGGGGCATTTGTGGATTCATCAGTCCCGGGAGGAGGAATAATTGCGGCATCATTGCCGTTAATCGGATTAGCCGCGAAAACATGGGAATTTAAAAAAACCAATCGAACTATAATGATAGGAATTGACAAGAATCCAGATGTACAGGATATGTTGATAGCAAATGCATCGGGATGTAATTTGATAGTTGGACCTTATGATGGAGATGATATCGAAGGTGACCTGATGAGTAAAAATGTAATGTTAAAAAAATGGATGGTTGAATTAGGCATAGATGGATTAGAAAAAATTGGAAGAAAGAACCTTAGAGCAAATGACCATAATACGGCTGCCATCTCGGGATTAAGATTAATAGGCTATAATAGGCCATTACCAATGTGGTTACGAAAATAGATGTGATAGCATGCCAACGATAACTTTAGAACATGAAACTTTAAGTAAAATTCAAAAAAATAATGGAGTTGTACATGACTATATAAAATGGGAAAATTGGTTACCTAAATTAGGATGTCCTGTTGAAATTAACGATGAAAAAAAAATTGAAATTGAGGTATTTCCCGATAGACCTGATTTGCTAAGTCATGAAACAATGGCCAAGGCCATAAGGTCTTTTTTGAAGTTAAGCAAGGAAAGTCCGGACTTAGAAATATTACCAGGGGAAAATAAAATTTTTGTTGACAAAGATACAATTAATTCTCGTCCAATAATAATGTCTGCAATAGTAAAGGGAGTAGATACTGGCAAGGATTTTGATGAAAAGGAAAAATTTATTCAATCTTTGATGGATCATCAAGAGAAACTACATTTAACCCTTGGTAGGAAGAGAAAGTTTGCATCGATTGGCGTCCATGATTTGAAAATGATTAATGCACCTTTTAGATATATCACAGTCCCTTCAAGTTTCAAATTTACGCCTTTGGGAGGAGAAAAAGATATGAGTATTGAAGAGATAATTTTTCAACATCCGAAAGGCATAGAATATTCTAATTTAGTTAATAATCTCAAATCATACCCCATAATATTGGATTCTAATGATGATGTAATATCATTTCCTCCAATAATAAATGGTAAAAAAACTACTGTAACGCAAACCACGAAAGATTTCTTTATTGACGTCACTGGATGGGACCCTAGAGCGTGTGAAACTTGTTTACTATTGATGTGTCTTAATCTAGGAGAAAGAGGTGGGAAAATAGAGAGTTTAGAAATTAGTTATCCCAATGATTCAATCAGAATTACTCCAGTGGGAGAATCAGTTGAACATAAAGTGCCAGATAAATTAATTAAAAAAATACTTGGCTTTGACCTAACAAATAAGGAAATTTCTGAATCAATAAATAAAATGGGAGGTGAATTAAGGGATTCAAGGACCGTAACTAATGGAGTCAATAGTTCGGAAAGATGGTCAGATTGTTTAGTTGGTGACAAAGAACACATAATATCTATGCCAAGATGGAGGAGCGACATTATGCACCCGATAGATATTGTTGAAGATATAGCAATTGGAATAGGTTATGATAATTTGAAAGATGATTTCTCATCAATACACTTAGATGCCATTCCACTAGAATCCGCACAAAGAAATAGACGAATAAGAGAAAGTTTACGTTCACTTGGCCTTCAAGAAACACAGAGTTTGACACTATCTAATGAACGAGATCAATTTAATAAGATAAGGAAAGATAAAACAGGAATTATAACTAATATATCAAATCCCATAAGTAAAGATCACACCATTCTTAGACAATACATTCTCCCTTCATTGATGCAATTATTAGCTTCCAACAGGCATCAAGAATTACCACAAAGAATTTATGAATTAGGATTTGTAGTAACAGATCTAAAGAATCAGCATAGTTTTTCTTGGGCATGTGCAGAAGTAGGAGGTGGATTTACTGCAGCAAAGGGATTTACTCAAGCATTATTGAGAGATTTAGGCATATTAAATACTGAAGTAATATTTGAAGCAACATCTGAAGATAATGGGCCATGGCTATTTGGAAGAGGTGCAAAGGTGATTATACGTGGAATTGAAATCGGTCAGTTTGGAGAAATAGACCCAAAAGTTAGCAATAATTTCGGATTAAGGTCTCCAATACATGCTGGCGAATTTGACATTGAAAAAATTAAAGAAGTCTCTGTTGACTCACTTATCTGATATATTCATAGTTTAATCATCATCAAATAACTTCATAGCATCCAAAAATTTTTTATTATTTAAGTGGGCTTTCCCTTCTCCTTTTTTTGAATCTTTGGCCATAACTTTTCTCTCATATTCCACAATATTTTCAGTAAATTTTGAATTTTTTAACCGGGACGAAGATTTTTTTTTCTTAAATGGCCATATTGGAGTCATATCGGTCCATCAAGTAAATAGCAAATTAAGATTTCCTAATAATTATCAATAAAGACCATAAAACAATAATTTCTAGAGAGTTTAATTACTATGTCGAATAGTGTAATTGGCATCGATGAAGCAGGAAGAGGCCCAGTAATAGGTCCTATGGTTGTGTGTGCAATAAAACTTCCAAAAACTGATTATAAAATATTAAAAAAAATTGGTGTTGATGACTCAAAAAAACTTAGTAAGATTAAAAGAAAAAAAATTTATCGATTAATATTAAAAGAGTCCGAAATAAATAATTGGAAGATATTTGTCAATATATGTAAAGCATCAGATATTGATATTGGCAGAAAAAAAATGAATATAAATGAATTAGAAATTAATTTATTTTCGGAATCTATACTGCAAGTAAGTAATGCTTATGATAATGATGAAATCTTTTTAGATGCATGCGACGTAAATGAAGATAGATTTGGAGTATCTGTAAGAAATAAATTAGGAAGTTTGTGGGGAGATAATATAATAATATCAAAACATAAAATGGATCAAAGAAATCTGGCAGTAGGGGCTGCAAGTATTATTGCTAAAGTAGTAAGGGATGAAGAAATATTAAGAATTGGTAATAAACTAGATTTTCAAATTGGTTCAGGATACCCTTCCGACCCTGTTACTATCATAGCAGTTCAAAAAATGATTACATCAGACTATCCTCATGATGAATTAAGATGGAGTTGGGCTACAACAAAAAATGCTTGGATTAAACATCACAATAAGGCGATTCCGATCAGAGATGAAATAAATCATTTATGATGTAAAAAATCTTTCAGGAACGAGATAGAATACGAATGGTGAAATGCATAATATCGATGGGAGTGAAATACTGACATGAGAAAAGATACTGATTGGGACTCCGACATTAAAGATGTAGTTCGAAAATATGCCCTTCAAAATGCATTAGAATATAACGGAAATGGCAAACCCAGTAGTGTATTGGGCAGAATAATGTCTGAAAGAAAAGATTTAAGATCATTGGCAAAAAAATTATCTTCTTTAATCGAATCTGAGGTAAGCATTGCAAATGAAATTGCTTCAAATGATGGCTTAGAAACTGTAAAGAAAATATTAATAAAATTAAATCCGGATGCATTAGTTAGAAAGAAACAAATTCGTAGAACTGGCTTACCAGATTTATTAAATACTGAAAATAAGAAAATCATATTAAGATTTGCCCCTAATCCAAATGGTCCGTTGACTTTAGGCCATTCAAGAGGAATTGTGATAAATTCTCAATTTGCTAAGAAATATAATGGAAAGGTTGTATTACGATTTGATGATACTGATACAAAAGTAAAGCCACCGATGCTAGAAGCATACAATTGGATAGAAGAAGAATACGAATGGATAAGTGGTTCACCCGCAGATATAATAATACGAGCCAGTGAAAGAATGCCAATATACTTAGATTATGCAGAAAAAATGATTTCAAAAGGATTTGGGTATGTTTGTAGATGCAGTTCTGGAGAATTTAAAAAACTGAGAGATGCAGGAGAAGTTAGTCCATACAGAAATAGAAGTATAGAGGAAAATCTGAATGATTGGAGTGACATGTTGGATGGAAAAATGAAAGCAGGCGAGGGAGTAGTGAGAGTAAAAACTCCAACTGATCTCCCTAATCCTGCTTTAAGAGACTGGCCTGCATTAAGGATTCAACACGGTGAACATCCTATTGTTGGAAAAAAATATAAAGTATGGCCACTATTAGATTTCCAAAGTGCGATAGAAGATCATGAACAAAGAGTAACTCACATAATTCGTGGCAAAGATTTGATGGATAGCACCAGAAAGCAAAAATTATTGTATGAACATTTTGGATGGGATTATCCAGAAACGATGTATTGGGGAAGAGTAAAAGTTTTTGAATTTGGCGGGTTCTCAACTTCAGGAATGAGAAAATCAATAATGGAAAGCGAATATTCAGGATGGGATGACTTAAGACTACCAACAATAAAATCATTAAGAAGAAGAGGTTTTGATCCAAGTTCACTTAGATCTTTTTGGCTAGATCTTGGACTTACTCAAAAGGATATTTCAATTTCAATGCAGACTATTGAGTCATTTAATATTAAAAAAATTGATCCGATAACGCCGAGAAGATTTTTTGTAAGGAATCCCATAAAATTAAAAATGGCTTGGAAGGATAAAAATATAAAATTTAATAATATATTGAAAATCCCAAATCACCCAAATAGCACTAATTTAGACGATGTAAGAAAATGGAGATTTAATGAATTTGAAGAAACTTTGTTTATCGAAAATAATGACTACATTAAAGAGGATAAATTTAGGCTAAAAGATTTCGCAGATGTTTCCAAAATAGACAAATATTGTGAAGTAGAATCAATTGAAAGACAAGATAATCGACAAATCGTACATTGGCTACTTGAATCAATTTCTAGAGAGGCCGTTTTACATATTCCTGAAGGCAATAACACAATAATCCACGAAGGTGTAATAGAGAATTATAATTTGGAGGAAGGAAAAATATATCAATTCGAAAGGGTGGGTTTTGCTAAGATAGAAAATATAATTCCTGGTAAACCAATAAAATTAATTTGGCTCCATAGTTAATAAAATTACCAGTTAGGATTGTATGTTTTATTAATCTTATAAGCGGCGCATTCAAACACGTGATATCAATCAGATGGCAAATGACGTTGCGAGATAGGGCCAATGCATTTATTTTAGCATTACTAATTACAATGATAATTTTTATGCCGATGGCCGTTCAAAGTCAAATTTCGGAAGAATGTTGCGAACAACGAGAATTTGAATTATTTTTAGTTGGTGAACCTGATGATGGAATATTAACACCATTTTATTCTGAGCTAAATACAGAAGAAGTTGAAGTTGAAGTTACATCATCAATAGGAGGAGAAGTTAAGATTGCGACATGGGATGTAACTTGGAGGATCGAAGGAGAATATCTCTCAGAAACTTGGGAATTTTCCATACCATACAAGTTACAAGGAGCAGCAGGTTTTACTCTTAATGCCACATTAGAAGTAAAAATTGGTGGTGATACATACGAAGGATCGATCTCGGCGCCTGAAATATTATTGACCGGGGAGGGTAATTTGGAGATACCTGTAGAAGTTGCACAAGGCGATATATCGGAAGGAGATTTAGTAGAAATTACGCTAAGTGTTCAGAATTTGGTATTTACAAGCCCTGGTGAAGATACTGGAGTATTCTTTGTTTGGGGATCAGAAGAATATGATGCCAGCATAAGGGTGAAATTACCACTCTTAGAAATTTTGATTAAAGATCCGAGTGTAACTGGTAATTTAGTTTATCTTCCTGTTATGATAAAGTCGGGATTTGAAGACGACATGTGGTCAAAATCTAATGGGATTGCCAAAGTCCAAAATATAGAGATAAGCGAAAGCCCCATAGTGATATTAAGGGATATTGGCGTAGAAGTAACATTTGTTTGGGAAGTTCCTGCCAACTCTGATGGAATTATTAAATTTGAATTTGAATTAATCCCTCAACCAGGATTAATTATTAGTTCAAATAAGACTCATGAGATAGTAGTTGGGGAAGATAGTGGACCTAATGATTGGTATCCAGAGGTTGAGCCATTGAGAGATGGAGGATCTACAATTGAAGTTGACATCGATACGAAATTTAAGGGTAATTCGATAGAAAAGCAAATTTCAATAGAATTTGATGGGGCAATGTCACAATGGATTAGATGGGGATTGGACAATATTGGAAATAGTACATTGGATTCCAATAGTTGGTGGAAGAATCTTAATTCATATTCTGATTCCATAAAATCTACTGAAAAACATAATGGTAAAGTTGATGATTCCGAAATTAGAGCACTAAAAAACCATCTTATAGGCTCTAGATCGGACCTCAGGTCATTTTTTGCAAATGGCCTATACCTTGAGATTGAGTCAATAATTGGAATAAATCCCATAGATTTAGGTCCTACAGAAATAAATATCAATATGGGTGCAACTAGGGCATTTAGCTCGGAAGAAATGATAATAACAATTGAGACTTCTTATGCTATTGAAGAAAATCAAAGGCAACTATTAGTTGAGAACTTTATTAGGCCATCATCCGAACAAATTTGGGATGAAGTTTCTTTGAACATTATGTTCAAAACCAATATGTTGACTGGTATGGGGGACATATATGCAGATGAAATGGACTATACCCTTAGAAGATGGATAATCATGGAATCAATTAGTATTACTGAAGCAGACATCGATACAGAAATTGAATTCAGAATTGAGTTTGTACCTCCAAGTTCAATTATATTTAGCCCCCTTGTATCTGCAATGATTTCTGTACTGGCATTATCAGTGGCATTAGTAATAGGAATGGCCCTAACAAAAAGAAGAGCGAGGGTACCTACTATGATTACAGTATTAGTCTTAGGAGCCTTAGCATTTACAATTTATTGGATGGGTTTACCTTTGCAAATAGTATTAGGAATAGTTTCAACTAGCGTCTTACTAGTATTTCCAATTTCATTGGTATCACCAACCTCAAAAACTATTGAAAAAATAACTAATAAGGTTGGAGGACCTTATGTCAAATGTCCATCTTGCGGTATTTCTAATCAAGTTAAGTCTATGGTGAGGCCATTAAGAATACCTTGTTCGGAATGTAATAGTATTTTAAGAATAGAAAATTAATTTATAATTCCGTATTTTAACAAAGAATTCATTAGATTTTCTGATAATGAATATTCATCATCGAAGTCCCATTTATCTATCTGATAGTTTAATTGACCTACCATATCAGTTTCCCAACCTGGTGCGACAATACAATTCCAAATTATTTCCTCTACACGTGCAGTAGAAGGTAGATTTTTTGTTAATACTGGTTTAGCCAATAATGATAAAGATTCTTCCTTCATAGCGATATTCATATCAAACCATGATGAAGATAATGATTTTAAATAACTCACATCAATCCAATTAAAATTTTTTAAATTTGGATTTTTTACTTCTGTTACAGGCAATATACGGATGCTCCCTTCATTTTTTAATATAGTTTTTAATTTTAAAAATACAGGATCATAAGTATTGTCTAGTGAGTCATCTAACCAGTTGCCCGATATTATCCACGGACGTAACCTGCGTAATCTTATACTATTAGGGCATATTTCATTTGCTAATGCATGTGACTGTGCTATTGCCGTTAGGGGTCCTTTTTTGGAATCTCCATCTGAACCAGTTAGGCCTTCAACAATTGAATCTGAAAGGAATAATGAATTATTATCATTATTTAGATACGGACCAATTTGATCATTTGAATTCACCACATTTATGGAAGGATGATTTTGATTAGGCTCATTTACAAATCTTCTCCTATAGGGAATATTAGAATCTAATAACGCAGCCTCAATTGGGGCGAGAGCTAAACAGCCACGGATACTAGGTTGGGATGTAATAAGAATAGTATTATTAGATTCTTTAATATCTTGACTGAATTTTATAAATATTTCAGAAACATCTGAGAAAATTATATTCTCCAATAAGTTCTCCATAAGCTGGCTGAAATAGGTTAAGTGTTCAAGCCTTCTGCTTATAGTTACTCAACCATTAATCTTAGTTGATCTCTTTTATATGTCCAAGTTTCAAGAATATTGCCATTTCCCTTGTAATATCTAGCTAATCTACGTATTTTTGATTCACATAATTCTAATTGTCTACGATTATGAATATCTTTTTTGTTTGAATTTAAATGATCAATTAGCCCTAACGCCCTACGCATGAGATTCATCATATCTTCAGGATAAGATGGGACTATATTGTTCCTAATAAGAGTTTGAGAGATTCTTTCACCTGTTACTAAACGAGCATCGGGGACTGCATATCTATCTCTAAGGATCGTTCCAATAACTGCTGTTGAATTACCTTCTTTTGAGAGAGTTAAAATTAATTCCTCAACTTCTTCTTTATTATCATTAGACCAAACAGGAGGCATCTTAGAATTGGGCTTGTTTGAGCCACTACTTCCTTTCCCATTACTATGCATACGTGCCACTCATAATCACCTCTAACGGCCCTGCGACTAACCCACCCTCTTTAATCGCTACGTAAGATGTTTGTAAGAATTCGATTCAAAGACGATGTTGGGCCCTTCCCAATCGACCTGGGCCATTTGGCCACTCCCATCCAGGTGCATCTGCTCTAGCCGAGCCAATCAACAGATTATTCTGATACACTAAAACTTCATCGCCACGTCTGATATCGCCCGCTATTGATTCGACATTTGTAGAAAATAAATCACCTTTCCAAATATGATCATTGCGTAAATAAACTTTAGATAGGGTATCATATTTATCCAAAATTGGTAAACAAGATTTTGAAAATGCGAATCTAGCGCTTCTAGGATTCCATTGTGCAAGTTGAATACCATTATTTTTTATTGTAAAAATCGGAGGTCTGCCCTCTACAGATGTATCATTTAACCATAAATCACATCCATGCTGAAATCTAGAGAGGGATTTTAGCTTTTCTAATCTGTGCAAACTTTCTTTCATCTTAGGAATATTAAAATCCAATATTGCATTATCTATCGCAATAGATAGATTAGATAATGATTCTGAGCAGCCTGCAGATAATCCTTTTCTAGTATCTATGATATCAATCCCTTTTATTTCAATTTTAATTCCGGAATGATTTATTATTCGAGAATAATTTATTCTACTAGTTATTTTCTTAACCATTTTTATTATTATATATATTTCGTCTTTATCCCAATCTCCGGTAACAGGAATATCATAATTACCCGCTGGCCAAATATCCTCCAATTCCCTAGGAACTAACCCTAATGGGGCAGTGACAATAACTTCATGAACTCCTCTTGTATTGATTGATTTAGCAAATCTTTGATGACTTTGAGATAAACGATATGGCTTCATTGCCGAGCAAGGTAGTAATAGTAATACATCAGTTTGATGATTAGGTGGAGTATGAAAATTTGAAACCCTATTGTGCCAATCTTGGATTAAGGCATCAGAACGGCTGGTGAAAGAATTACATCTCAGAGTAGCGGAATTTCCTAATACTCTAGACAAACCAGATCTACCTCCTCCTAATTCACTCATTTTGAGGTCATGGAGCCTTAAATGTTCAACAGATTTTGAACTTGAAGTGCTTTGCATTTCAGCTAATTCCCTTAGTGAACCTTCACGAATTGCAGCTCTTGTTGCAGAGATTGATCTCTTCCACTCTGCACATTGGGCATCCATTTCGGAACTTTCATTAACAGTATAATCAATTTCTCTAGGGCCTAGGGTCGATAATAAAACACCGATTGCAGATGCGCTTCTTGACCTAGATAAGTCAAATAAATCTACTCCCATCCATGTAAGGAGAGCGCAATTATCAGGACCAGCGATACCTGGAGTCCAAATTAAGGAAGAAGGAAATTTTGTCCTTATTGTGTCTATAGCATTGATTAGTAACCCTTGATTTTTCACTAATTGAGGAGAATCTACCAAAACGACTATTGATGGTTCTAAATTTTTATCATTTAATTTTATGTCATGATGTAAGGATTGCCAAGAGACAAGTAGGACTTCTTCTCCTTCGCTGAATGTACCTGAATCTGACTCAGCAAGGCTAGGAGGAAGTACTAATCCCTCCATCGATGTCCATGTATCTGGAGTATCAAATGGGAAGCAGAAATTACCACGTGTAGATATCGAGATATTTGCAGGGATTGATGAAGAGTTCCTTCTCGAACTAAAGGGAGCAATCGAAATAGGTAATTCTGGATCATTTATGCCAAGTACAATTCCCGGCGTCCAAGATGATGGATTTTTCCTGTCACCGAGGGAAAATATACGAGAAAAACGTTGCCTAGATTCTACTCCGCGTGCTAAAGGTCTACCATCCATATGGTTAACGAGTGATGCATTTCGCTTGAAGGATTCTAATGTGAGGGAGGTTTGGGTTAATCGTGCGAAGCATAATTGTATTGCTAACTTTGGCAATTTTACTTCTAATGAATGTTAGTCCAATCATAAGTGCACAATCGACCAACATTATTATCCTGATAGATGAAAATGTAGAAATTGAAGGACCAGTTACAATTGAGTATACTTGTAATTTAATAGCATGCATAGGGCTTGAATTAAAAGTTATTAATAATGGAATTTACACCAATAAGTCTGATTCCCATAGAGTTTCTTGGTCCGGATCGGTTAATGGTAGCTTTTCATGGCGGGTTTATGCTGAAGATGGATTAGGTGAGGGAGACATTACTAGTAAAATAATAATAGATGATAATGGCACAATTGAGATGTCTGATTTAACAGATAATATTGTTTTTAATGCGCAAAATTACGGAAATTATTATTATCATGCTTCGCCATGTCAAATGGATAGTTGCAATAATCTGGATAATATTAATGAGGGGATGAAATTTACAGGAGCATTGGATTCAAATAATGATAAAGATGCAATAAAATTGCTAGGTAGTGAAGGAGATATTATCCTGATTAAAAACATAATATTTACTCATGACATCAATATAGAATTATGGAGTGTTTTACCAGAAAGTAAAACAATTATTACAGATTTTTTGAATTATATTCATGAAGATTATTATTTGGAATATCCGGAGGGGGAACTTTGGTTAAAGTTAATTCCTAAAAATGAAATTGGATATTCACCTTATCAATTTGAATTAATTTACTATGACTCGAATAATGAATCACCCGACAATATGGAATTAAATAATCCTTGGAATCATGGGGCATCATTATTATTTGGAAATTCTTATCGTGGCCAAATTGCTGCTTCTGATATTGAGGGTGATTCAATATTAATTAATGCAGGTGCAAAAATGGAAATTATTCCAATTTGTCAATTTAGTAATCATGTAAATATTGAAATATATTTTCATGAGAATGATAATAATATATTAGAATACGCGACAAATATTAAAATTTGCCCTGATAAAATTTATACAAGTAAAGATACACAATCAATAGAATTCAGAATTAAATCTAATTTAACAATAGCATGGGAGATAGGTATTTATTCAAATAAAAATGGTGACGGAGGTGATTTAGGTGATGCACCTGATTACATATGGGAAAATGGAAAAATTGATGATAATTGGGTAATAATAAATGATGATGACACCGAATATAATGGCCATTTGGGAATAAACGATGATATAGATATATACGGATTGATGGTAAAACACGAAAACGGCTCTCATATTTATTTTAATGAATCTATAGGAGATATTTCCATACATATAGTTATTTTAGATCAAAAAACGGGAATAATTGTAAATTATACAAATGGAACTGAAATTATAGCACCGAAGGGAATACATGCAATACGGATTGAAAAAAATAATGGTGAATCAGGAGAAGTAAATTATCAATTTAAGAGCCCAGAGTTTGTAGAATATCGTCCTGAAAATATAAAATTAGAAGACCTGTCAAGTATGTTTACAAATTTCTATATTTTTGTAGGCATCATGTTTTTAACTCCAATGATGATAGTACTTTGGTGGAATAGAAATGATATAAAAGGTAAATATGAAATTAATTCAATTGAGCAACATGAACTTAAAAGATTAGAAAAATTACGAAAAAGAATATCTAATGGCGTAGATCAAGAAGTAATAATTTCATCTTTACATCAACTTGGAGATAGCCCTTGGAAATCCGTAATTCAGGAATGTGGAAACCCTCTTATTAGACATATGACCGAACAAATAGAAGTTTGTATATGGAAAATTGAAGATAGTAAGTCAAATATTTTAGTAGGCATTAAACCATTTAAGAATGTTTGGAAAATGGCTGCTATTCGTATATTTGCATCAGAAGGTCCTCCCATAGAGATCAATGGAGTTACCCCTCAAATGATATTTCAAGAAGATGAGATTTTTCTCGATACTTTGGAAATTGGAAAGAGCGTGTTCATAAAAATTTCGTTTATTGATGAGCCTAAAAATATAGATTTTCAAATATCAGGGGTCGTCAATAATGTACCACTAGCTGCTACATCTTCAAGAGCAATCTCATTCGATTAAGAAAAATAATTAATTTCCCCTTCTTTTATTCGCTTCTTTGATTATGCTATCTTCTAGCGTTGAAGATTGATTCGTAATATTTTCTCTTAAATTGATTAATTGTTTTTTAAGAGATTTTGAAATCTTTCTTGGGATATCTAATTTCAGCAATACCGTAACCGAGCCTCTCCCTCTACTAGAACGCATGGAAGGTAAACCCCTAGAATGTATGGATATTGTATCGCCTGGTTTAGATAATGGCGGTACTTTAATTTTCAAATTCTTCCCATCTATATGTTCTATCTCAATAACTGTGCCCAATAATAAATCTGAATAATTCACAGGAAGGGCCATTAAAATATCTGCATCATCTCTTTCGAACCAAGGATGATTTTCAATTTCAATTTCTATATAGAGGTTACCAGCAATTCCATTTTTTCCTCTTGCTGCTTCCCCTTGGCCCGCTATTTTTATACGATTACCACTAGAGATACCTGGAGGTACTGTGAATTTTATTTTCTTTGATTGATTGTATCTTCCTTCTCCGTTACAGGAATTACAAGGATTGGTAACAATCACCCCTATTCCATTACAGGATGGGCAATCTGACACAACTTGTTGAGCAAATGGGCCAACTCGTTCAACTCTTTGCACCCTGCCTCTGCCATTACAAGAAGGGCAAGATTTTGTACCATCAGGATTTTTAGAGCCTAATCCATTACATTTTAAACATGCAGATAATGATTCAATTTCTAATTCATCATCATAACCGTCCATTATAGCTACAAAAGGTACAATATGTCTAATTAATAAATCTCCACCTCTATTGTTACGATTGGGTCTCGAATTACCAAATATTTGACCAAATATACTCTCAATTCCCCCGCCAAATAGATCATCAATATTGATATTTACACCTTGAAACCCACCCGGGCCAAATGGTGAGCCTCCTGGCCTGTTATGCCCATATCTATCATATTTTGATTTTTCATTAGGTTCAGAAAGTATTGCATATGCTTCTTGAATTTCTTTGAATTTATTTTCTGCCTCTGGATTATCTGGATTTTTATCGGGATGATATTTACGTGCTAAACTTCTGAAAGATTTTTTAATCTCGGAATCACTAGCATCTTTAGAAATTTCAAGAATTTCATAATAATCACGCTTATTCGCCATAACCTACTCAACCCTCCGACTCATAGTGACTTTTTTCAACCGTTCCCCTCTAAAGATAGATACCACATGAAACACAATAATTAGAATCCATATCGTTTAGAGAATTACAAGAAACACAAATAGTTACTTTAGATGTTGATTTAGTGGATTTGATGTCCCATTTTTTATTATTCTGAGATGAATTAATTAATACTTTATTGTTATTTAATTTCTTTGATGCAGATTTTTCAATTAACATACTTAATAGGTTTTTAATTTTGAAATATAATTGGATAATGAAGTTAATTTTATCTGATTCTTTATTATTATTATTATTATTATCATCATCATCATCATCAT
>Ga0209666_1000018_pt1 | contig 140659 bp, 128 predicted proteins | sample SaaInlV_125m_DNA_FD_184679 | JGI IMG/M metagenome (GOLD analysis project Ga0209666, IMG submission 184679) | Marine microbial communities from expanding oxygen minimum zones in the Saanich Inlet - Saanich Inlet SI037_S3LV_10m_DNA (SPAdes)... | ecosystem: Environmental > Aquatic > Marine >...
TGAAGGACTTGCTGTTGGAGTTTTATTTGGTGGAGTAGCAGCGGGCATACCAGAAGCCTCTATTGCTGGAGCTGTTGTTTTAGCTTTTGGAATTGGTCTTCAAAATTTTCCAGAAGGAATAGCTGTTTCTATGCCTTTAAGAAGATCTGGAGTTAGTAAATTTAAGAGTTTTTGGTATGGACAATTATCTGCAATTGTTGAACCAATAGCAGCTGTTATAGGTGCATTAGCTGTAACATTTTTTACTCCTTTATTACCATATGCTCTTGCTTTTGCTGCAGGCGCAATGATTTTTGTTGTTGTTGAAGAGGTTATTCCTGAAACACAGCAAGATAAATATACCGACATAGCTACATTAGGATTTATAGGAGGATTTATAATTATGATGACGCTAGATGTTGCTCTAGGCTAATCTTTTTTATTAAAAGAATCCCATCCTGAACTATTTATATTGATCTTTTGACCCAGACTGGTTATCATACAATTATCATCTTTCTTTTTTACAGACGAACCAATAATAGTTAATTGTTCACAGTTACTAATTTTTTTTTCATGTCGTTTTGAAACAGTAAATAAAACTTCATAGTCTTCACCTCCATTAAGATAAGCAATAGAGTGGTTAAGTTTAAACTCATCACAAGCTTTTTTTGTTTCTTCTGATATAGGTATTTTATCCTCATATATATGAAAAGAAAATCCTGATGAATTAGATAAATGATTTATCTCAGTTGAGAGACCGTCACTTATATCAATCATTGAAGTTGGAGTAATTTTAAGCTCATCTAAAAGATCAATAATATCAATTCTTGCCTCTGGTTTTAACTGTCTTTGAATACAATAAGTATAGTTACTTAAATCAGGCTGAGAATTAGGATTAACTTCAAATACTTTTTTTTCTCTTTCAAGAATTTGAAGACCCATATAGGCTGCACCTAAATCACCAGATACAACAAGCAGATCATCTTCTTTTACACCATTTCTTTGTGTTATTTTATTATTTTCAGTATTTCCAATACAAGTAACAGAAATCATTAACCCTTTATTTGAGGAAGTTGTATCTCCACCAATCAAGTCAACATTATAATATGAACAAGCTAATCGAATTCCTTCATATAATTCCTCAAGAGCTTTAACCTTAAATCTATTAGAAACTGCAATTGAAACTAAAATATGAGATGGTTTAATATTCATAGAAATAATATCAGAAATATTAACTACAACACTTTTGTAACCTAAGTGTTTAAGTGGGACATATGACAAGTCGAAATGAACTCCTTCAACTAAAATGTCTTGAGATATTGCAAGTTTATTTTTTTCAAATTTTAAAATAGCTGCATCGTCTCCAATATCTAAAATTGTTGAATCATTCTTAGTCTTAAATGATTTTGTTATTCTATTAATTAGCTCTATTTCACTAATACTTTGTAAATCACTTTCATCTAGATTTTTATTGTCATTCATACATTAAAAGTAAAGTAATTGATCTATTATTTTAACTAATACATCATAACATAATTATAGATTTATTAACATGTATTATTATTTCAAAAAGCCTGATTTATATGTATATTTGCAAAAAGTTATTAAGGCTTAATTCTTATGGCATATACCGAAGACGAGTTAAAAAAAGAACTTGAAACCAAAGAGTACGAATATGGGTTTTATACAGATATAGATTCTGAAACATTTCCTGTAGGCTTGAATGAAGATGTTGTTAAAGCAATTTCTAAGAAAAAAAATGAACCAAAATGGATGACTGATTGGAGATTAGATGCTTTTTCAACCTGGAAATCAATGAATGAACCTGAATGGTCAAACCTTAAGTACAAAAAACCAAACTTTCAAGATATTTCTTATTATTCAGCTCCAAAGAAAAAGCCAAGTCTTAATTCTCTAGATGAAGTTGATCCTGAATTATTAAAGACATTTAATAAATTAGGAATTTCCTTGGAAGAGCAAAAAAAATTAAGTGGAGTTGCAATGGATGTGGTTGTTGATTCAGTTTCAGTCGCTACTACTTTCAAAGATACACTAGAAGAAAAAGGGATCATTTTTTGTTCTATCTCAGATGCAATTCAAAATCACCCTGAATTAGTAAGAAAACATTTAGGAACTGTTGTTCCAAAAAAAGATAATTATTATGCTGCTTTAAATTCTGCTGTATTTTCAGATGGATCTTTTTGCTACATTCCAAAAGGGGTAAGGTGTCCAATGGAATTATCAACTTATTTTAGAATTAATCAGGCAGGAACTGGGCAGTTTGAAAGAACACTTGTTATAGCTGATGAGTCTAGTTATGTTAGTTATCTTGAGGGCTGTACTGCTCCATCTAGAGATGAAAATCAACTTCATGCCGCTGTTGTTGAACTTATTGCACTTGATGATGCAGAAATTAAATATTCAACAGTTCAAAACTGGTTTCCAGGTGATAAAAATGGAAAAGGTGGAGTTTTCAACTTTGTTACTAAAAGAGGTATTTGCCATAATAGATCTAAAATATCATGGACTCAGGTTGAAACTGGATCTGCTGTAACATGGAAATATCCATCATGTGTATTGAAGGGAAATAATTCTATTGGAGAGTTTTATTCAATAGCTGTAACTAATAATTTCCAACAAGCTGATACAGGTACTAAAATGATTCATGTTGGTAAAAACACTAAAAGTACTATCATTTCAAAAGGAGTCTCTGCTGGTAAATCTCAAAATAGCTACAGAGGTCTTGTTCAAATTTCACCACTTGCAAAAAATGCTAGAAATTTCTCTCAATGTGATTCATTACTTATGGGAAATGATTGTGGTGCTCATACATTCCCATATATTGAAGTTCAAAATAAAACTGCTCAAATTGAGCATGAGGCAACAACTAGTAAAATAGGTGAAGATCAAATTTTTTATTGTAACCAACGAGGTATTGATACAGAAAAGGCAATAGCTTTAATTGTTAATGGGTTTAGTAAAGAAGTACTAAATAAGTTGCCAATGGAATTTGCAGTCGAAGCTCAAAAATTGCTTGAAATATCTCTTGAGGGATCAGTAGGATAAAAATTTATATATGTTAGAAATAAATAATTTACATTGTCAAATAGAAGATAAGCCCATACTTAAGGGAATAAACTTAAAAATTAACAAAGGTGAGATACATGCTATCATGGGTCCAAATGGATCTGGGAAAAGCACACTTGCTAACGTAATATCAGGACATGAAGACTATGAAGTTACAAAGGGGAGTATATACTTCAAGGATCAAGAAATAAATGAACTAAGTCCAGAGGAAAGAGCACATGAAGGAGTGTTTTTGTCTTTTCAATATCCAGTAGAAATTCCAGGTGTAACTGTTACTAATTTTATTAAGACAGCAATTAACGAATCAAGAAAATCTAAAGGACAAGAAGAAATGCCTTCAAGTGAGATGTTGAAAAAAATAAGAGAAAAAGCTTCACTTCTTGAGATTGATTCTAATTTTTTATCAAGATCATTAAATCAGGGCTTTTCTGGTGGAGAGAAGAAAAGAAATGAAATATTTCAAATGGCAATGATGGAGCCTGAACTAGCAGTTTTAGATGAAACAGATTCAGGTTTAGACATAGATGCTTTAAAAATTGTGGCTAATGGTGTAATAAAATGTAGCAATGAAAATAACTCTGTGTTAGTTATAACTCATTATCAAAGATTACTTGATTATATAGTTCCAGACTTTGTTCATATTGTTATGGACGGAAAAGTTGTTATGTCAGGAGATAAAGATCTTGCAAAAAAAATTGAGGAAATAGGATATGATTGGTTAAAAAAAGATAATTCCTAAAATGAAATTTCAAGAAAAATTATTAGATTCCTTTATTGCTTTTGAACAAGATATAGACCTGTTGAACCCTATTCATACTGATAGAAAAGATGCATTAAAGCGATTCGAGAAACAAGGGTTTCCATCAAAGAAAGATGAATCATGGAAGTACACATCATTAAAATCAATAATTCAAAAAAACTATAGTCTCTCTTCAAAATCTGACAAATCAGTTGAGTTAAGAGATGTGAAAAAATATTTTCTTAATGATCTCGATTCTTTTAAGATTGTTTTTGTAGATGGAATTTACAGTCCTTTTTTATCTAAGACTACTCATGATGGAATGGACATATGTGTTCTTTCTGCTGCTCTCTCAAAAGATAAGTACAAGAGCACATTAAAAAAATATTTTAATCAGATAGTGCCAAAAGATGAAAGTCTAGCTTCATTAAACACCTCATACACTAAAGAAGGTGCTTACATCTATATTCCAAAAGGTGTATGTCCAGAAGACCCAGTCCAAATAATGCATATCTCTACAGGGAATCAAGAATCTATTTGGCTTCAGCCAAGAAACCTTATTATTGCTGATAAAAATTCAAAAGTTGAAATTATTGAAAGGCATCAAAGCCTTAAAGATCACTCTGTAGTAACTAACAGTTTGACTGAGATTTATGCTGAGAAAAATGCTTTTATAGATTATTATAAAATTCAAAATGATCTAAATACATCCACTCTTATTGATAATACTTTTATTAGTCAACAAAGAGACAGCAATGTTAGCGTCCACACCTTTTCTTTTGGAGGTAAACTAACTAGGAATAATCTTAATTTCTATCAAAAAGGAGAGAATATTCAGTCAACATTAAAAGGAATTACTATTCTTGAATCAAATCAACATGTTGATCACAATACTTTAGTTAATCATGAGCAACCAAATTGTGAAAGCCATCAAGATTATAAAGGAATTTTTTCAGACAGATCAGTAGGTGTTTTTAATGGTAAGATAATGGTTAAGAAGATTGCTCAAAAGACAAATGCTTTTCAACAAAATAATAATATTTTGATTGATAATAATTCAAAAGTTAATACTAAACCTCAACTTGAAATTTTTGCTGATGATGTAAAATGTTCACACGGTTGTACTGTTGGTCAACTTGATAAGGAGGCATTGTTTTATCTAAAAACAAGAGGTATCCCTGAAAAAGAAGCAAAGGCACTTTTAACTTATGCATTTGCTAATAATATTTTAGAAAGTGTTAAGACACCTAATCTTAAAAGAAGAATTAACTCACTAATTGCAAAAAAACTAGGTGTAAATCTTGGTTTTGATCTATAGATGCTAGATGTATATAAAATAAGAGAAGACTTTCCTATTCTAAGTAAGAAAATAAACGATACTGATTTAATCTACTTTGATAATGCTGCTACATCTCAAACCCCTAATCAGGTAATAGATGTAATTTCAGATTATTATAAAAATTATAATTCTAATATCCATAGAGGATTACACTCCTTAAGTGTAGATGCTACAAATAAGTATGAAGAAACTAGACTAAAAGTCAAAGAACATTTTGGAATAACCCATAATCATGAAATAATTTTTACTTCAGGTACAACACATGGAATTAATATCATTTCCTCTGGATTAGAAAAAATGATTTCTTCAAATGATGAGTTAATTATTTCAGAGATGGAACACCATTCGAATATAGTTCCTTGGCAAATGCTTTGTGAAAAAACAGGAGCAACATTAAAGGTTATACCGATTAAAGAAAATGGAAGTTTGAATATTGATGAATATAAATCTTTGCTAACACCAAATGTAAAATTTGTTTTTATAAGTCACGTTTCTAACACTTTGGGAATACTAAATCCAATAAAAGAAATAATTGATCTTGCACATGAAAATAAGAGTAAAGTTTTAATTGACGGTGCTCAAGGAGCAGCTCACTTTAAGCTTAATTTATCTGAGCTAGATGTTGATTTCTATGTGGCTTCTGCACATAAATTATGTGGTCCTACTGGTGTTGGCTTTCTTTATGGTAAATCCGATTTGCTTAACTCACTTCCACCTTATCAAGGGGGGGGAGAAATGATATCTAATGTAACGTTCGATAAAACAGAATATGCAGAGCTTCCTCATAAATTCGAAGCAGGTACTCCAAATATTGCAGGAGTTATTGCATTTGGAGCTGCACTTGATTATATGAACTCTATTGGATTTGAAAATATTGATGCTTATGAAAAATCACTATTAGATTATGCTACAGAAAACCTGAGAAAAATTGATAATATCAAAATTTATGGTGATGTTGATGAAAAAATATCAGTAATATCTTTTAATGTTGCAAATCATCATCCTTCTGACATAGGTTCAATTCTAGATCAGTTTGGTATAGCTGTCAGGACTGGGCAACATTGTACTCAACCAATAATGGATCATTTTAATATACCAGGAACAGTTAGAGCATCTTTTGCATTTTATAATACAAAAAGTGAAATAGACTTATTTATTGATGCAGTTAAAAAGGCTGTAAAGATGTTAGGATAATTGATTAATTTTGAGTGTGGAAAGTATTCAGGAAAAACAAAATCAAATAATTGATGAATTTAATTTCTTTCAAGATTGGTCAGAAAAATACCAATATCTAATAGATTTAGGCAAAAGTCTTCCTGACTTTGATCAAAACAATAGAGTAGATTCTAATCTAATTAATGGATGTCAAAGTAAGGTTTGGCTAAATTCTTCTTTTAATGATAACATAGTTATATTTGAAGCAGATAGTGACGCTATAATTTCAAAAGGAATTATTTCTCTTTTGATTAGAGTTTTTTCAGGCCATAATCCAAAAGATATTTTGGAAGCGAATATTGATTTTATAGAAAAAATAGGATTAAATAGTCACTTATCTCAAACAAGAGCTAATGGATTACTGTCAATGATAAAACAAATAAAAATATATGCTTTAGCATACCAAGTAAAAAAGTAATAATGACAAATAATAAAAATAACACTGAAGATTTAGGGGAAAAAATTGTTAAGGAATTAAAATCAATTTTTGATCCTGAAATTCCTGTTGACATATATGAATTAGGATTAATATATGATGTTTTTGTTAATGAAGATAACGAAGTAAAGATTCTAATGACTCTTACAACACCAAATTGCCCTGTTGCTGAAACTCTTCCTCAAGAGGTAGAAGAAAAGATAAAGTCTTTAGATGATGTTAAAACTGCTGAAGTTGAGATTACATTTGATCCTCCATGGACAAAAGATCTTATGAGTGAAGAAGCTAAACTAGAACTAGGATTTTTGTAATCAATTAATGAGATATTTTGTTCTTATTCTTATTTCTTCGATAAATCTCTATTCTCAGGAGATGGTTGAAAAAGATTCTCTTTGGACCACTAGAGGAAATGTTGCAGTTTTATTAAATCAAACAGGATTTAGTGATTGGGTAGGAGGTGGGACTAATAATTTTTCAGGTACTTTGAAATTTGATTACGAATGGGAATTTAAAGATAAAGGATGGGACTGGTTGACTAATGTTGAATCAGCATTTGGACTTGCTAAATATAAGAATGCCCCCTTTGCAAGAAAAATTGATGATAGAATTTTAATTCAATCAATTGTTGGTAAAGAATTTACTAAAAATTTATCTTTTTCTGCCTTTTTCAACTTCACATCACAAATTGGGAATGGATTTAAATACAAAAAAGATTCTGAAAATAATGAAATTAGAGAGTTGACAACTAGAATTTTTTCTCCCGCATATTTTCAATTAGGTTCAGGTTTTTTATGGAAGAAAGATGAAAGTTTATGGGTGAATTACTCTCCTGTTGCAGCAAGATTAATTTTAGTAAGTAAAAAATTTACATCTAGTTTGTCTGAGAATGAAACATATTTTGGAGTTACTCAAAATAAATCTTCAAGATATGAGCTTGGCTCAAACTTAACCTTTCACTCTGAAGGAACTCTTTTTGAAAATGTTAACTATAAGCAAGATTTAAAACTATTTTCTAATTATCTAGAAAACCCATCTAACATTGATCTTGATTATTTAGCACAGATAGAAATTGATGTTAATCCATTACTTTCAACACAGTTAATATTCCAGCTAATTTATGATGATAATGCAATTGCTAGACTACAGGTAAGAGAAGTATTTGGAGTGGGTGTTCAACTAAAATTAAATTAGTTTGGATAAGCTGAACATACTAATTATTTCATATTATTGGCCACCATCAGGTGGTTCGGGGGTTCAAAGGTGGATGTATTTTGCAAAATATCTAAAAAAACTAAAATGTAATCCAATTGTTTTAACCGTAGATCCAAAATTTGCTTCATATAATTTAAAGGACACATCACTAATTAGTCAAATTAAAGATATTGAGACATATAAGACATTTAGCCTAGAAGTTTTAAGGATGTATTCTATAATTAAGTCAGGAGATAGGAATAAAAGTATTCCTCAATCCTATATTCCAAATAAATCAATTTTTGATAAATTTTCATCTTTTATAAGGCTAAATTTTTTTATACCTGATTCAAGAATTGGATGGAATTATTTTGCTTTTAAAAAGGCAAAAGAAATTATTAAAAATAATAAAATTGACTATGTAGTTACTACTGGCCCCCCTCATTCCTCTCACTTAATTGGACAAAAAATTTATGATAAGTATAAGTTAAAATGGATTGTTGATCTAAGAGATCCTTGGTCTGAGCTTTTTTATTTGAAAAGTAAATTCAGATTTAATTTCTCAAAAAAAATGAATGATCGACTTGAGCTTAAAGTTTTAGAAAATGCAGATGCTATAATTACAACAGTAGGAGATAGGTATCATAAGATTCTTAATAGTAAAATTTCAAATCCAAATAAAATTCATAAAATTTATAATGGATATGATAAATTAAACTATGATAAGATCAAAGAAACTAAACCAAACAAGTTTAATATTGTCTTTACTGGAGTGTTATCTAAAAATCATAACTATGAAATTTTTCTTGAAATCTTAAAAGTACTAAGTCCAATTAAGCAGAACTTAAATATGGTTTTTACTTTAGCTGGAAGAATTGATGATAATATTACTAAACTCTATTCTAATGAAATTGAATTGATAAATAAAGGATATGTCAATCATGATAATGCAATAAGTATTATTAAGTCTTCACATTTATTAATTAATTTTAATTATAAAGATACTGAAGAAACAGACATGATTTCTGGAAAGCTAATTGAGTATCTAGCATCAGGTACTCCAATTATTAACTTTTCAAATTCAGCTAATGAGTCACAAGAGGTGTTAAAATTATCTCCAAAATCATTTAATGCAAATACAAATAGTACTAAGCTAGTTGTTGATTTTATAAAAAGTGAATATAATGATTGGACAGAAGGTAATTACAAGAAGCAGAGTCTTAAAAATATTGATTCACTCTCAAGAGAAAGTTTAACTAAAAAGCTTCTGAAAATAATTAAAGGAATTAAGTAATAAATTTAAAGAAACCTAAAACTTCTTTAGGAACAAGACCATCTATTTTTTTATTAGATTTTATAAGTTCTCGTATATGACTACTTGAAATTTTTATTTTTGGAGCATCAACCAACTTGATATTACTATTTGTCAAAATTTCATCAGGTATTTTTTGGTTTGTATCTCTTGGATAAACATAAACTTCTGCAATCTCAATAATTTTTTTATAATCCTTCCATTTATTAAATCCAACTAAATTATCCTCACCAATCAATAAAATTAATTTATTGTATTTATGTCTTTTCTTAAATTCTTTTAAAGTATCAATTGTAAAATTAGGCTTGGACATCTTAAATTCAATGTCAGAAACCCTAACATTGTCAAACTTTTTAAAAACTATTTCAGCCATTTCAAGTCTTTCCGTGTCATTAATTAGCCCATCCTCCTTTTTAAAAGGACTTTGAGGACTTATAACAACCAATACTTCATCTAATTCTGGTAATTTTGAAAAATATTCAGCTAGTGTAACATGGCCATTATGGATTGGATTGAAAGTGCCAAGATATAAACCAACATTACTCATTTTCTATAAATTTTTTAATTATTGAAAAAGCAATTTCTTTAGATTCTTTAAGATCACTATTAATTATAATATTATCAAATTTTGAAGCAAAATCTAATTCATTTTTTGCTTTTTTTATTCTCATCCGGATTTCATCGTTTGAAATATCTCCTCTCTCAATTAATCTTTTTTCTAATACTTCAAGACTAGGGGGCATAACAAAAACAGAACGAGTTTCTTTAGGAAACATTTTCTTTATATTAACCCCTCCTACAACATCTATGTCAAAAATTACAATTTTATCCTTTTCCCATATTCTTTTTAATTCTGATTTAAGTGTTCCATAAAAGTAACCTCCATAAACTTCTTCATATTCAACAAATTCTTTCTTTTTAATTCTTTCCCTGAACTCATCTTCAGTTAAAAAATAATAATCTTTACCATCCTTCTCACTGCCTCTTATTTTTCTAGATGTTGCTGAAATAGAAAACTCTATATTGTTAAACACAGACAGTAAATACTTAACCAAAGTTGTTTTACCTGCTCCAGAGGGTGCTGAAAAAACAATAAGTTTTTTCTTACTCATTATAATATATTTAAAATATTTTCTTTAATCTTTTCAAGTTCTTCTTTCATATTAACTACAAGGCTTTGAATCTCAAAATTATTAGCTTTTGACCCAATAGTATTAATCTCCCTTCCAATTTCTTGACAAATAAATGAAAGTTTTTTCCCTTTAATTTCTTTATTTTTCATTTCTAAAGAAAAAAACTTCAAATGGTGTTTCAATCGAATAATCTCTTCATTTATATCCAATTTTTCTATGTAGTATATCATTTCCTGTTCTAATCTAGATTTATCAAACTTCTCATTAAGTTCATTAAAATAGGATTTGAATTTCTTTTTCTTTTCCTCAACTCTATTTGATTCTATAGATATAGTTTTGGTTATACAACTATTTATTTTGGAGACACTTTTACTTAAATCATTACCAATAGCCTTGCCCTCAATCTTTCTGTATTTTAATTGTTTTTGAATAACCTTATCAAGAAGTATTTTGATTTTTTTTTCTTCACTTTTAGTAAAAGTAAGATTTGAGTTTACATAGGTGTTTCTTGAGAGTAAATTAGAGATAATTTGAGACTCGTCAATTTTAAAATCTTTCCTAAGTTCTTTTAAATACGACTTTATTTTTGATTTATTAAAAGGGATTTGAAGTTCTTCATTAGTATCCTCTATATCAATAATTACATCAACCTTCCCTTTGATTAGTTTTTCTTTTATAGACTTTCTTAAATATTCTCCAATAAAAGAAAATGAGTCATGAACTTTGAGATTGATATCAAGTCCCTTTGAGTTAAGTGTGCGAATTTCAATGACTATTTTTTTATTATTTATAAGCTTCTCTTCTCGTCCGAAGCCAGTCATTGAATGTATCATATTAAATTTTTAAAATTCCCTTATTTTTATATTTCTAAATTTAACATTATTTCCATGATCTTGAAGAGAAATTTTACCAGTTTTATATGTTCCAAATTTTGGAGCATATGTTGCATCTGGTCTTTTAGTTTCAGGATTAAATTTAGACTGAGATACTAATTTGTCCCACTCATCACCAGATAAAGGATACGAATATGCCAGCTCACCATTCATTATTACAGAACCTACATTATTAGAATGATCAATTTTTATTAAAACATGATTCCAATTTCCGTGAGTTTTTACTTCTAAATCTTTGTTATCTGAACTAACTAGATCAAAAAGTGAAGGAGCTTTGTGAAGATCTGTAGAGGTATAATAATTCTCATTATCTAAAACTTGAATCTCAGGACCAGTTTTAAATGGTGCGTCAAATTCATCAATTCCATCAAGTTCTTTAACTCCATATAATATTCCACTATTTCCATTTTCTGAAATATTCCATTCAATAGAAAGCTCAAAATTAGTATACTCTTTATCTGTTATTAGATCCTGTCCATATTCTTCGTTGTTTGTAAATATCAACTCACCATTATTAATTGACCATTCACTTCCAATTGATTCTGCATTATATACATGCCATCCATTAAAAGTTTCACCATCAAATATATATTCCCATTTTTGAGATTTTTCTGTATTACAACTATTTAATAAGGTAAATAGAATTAAGAGAGTTAAACTCATTCTAAATACTTTATATTTTTCTATGTATATCATTTTTTTTCTTTCATAACTATATCTATTTGAGGTTAAAATATCAATTTAAATAAATAGCATGAAAAATAATTACACTGCATTTTTACTGCTATCAAACAATAAATTTTATGATCATTAATCTTTTAATTCGCTTTATAAAATTTAAGATTATAATTCTTTTATTTTAATATTTCTATATCTAACTGTGTGGCCATGATCTTGAAGGCCTATACTTCCTGTTTTAAATTTACCAAAAAACGGGGCATATGTAAAGAAACTATGTTCAGGCGTTAAATTTTCATAATAACTATCACCATTAAATTTTGATCTACTAACCATTGTATCCCATTCAGGTCCATACAAAGGGAAGTCATAAACCTTCTGTCCATTAAAAGTTATAGAACCAATATTTTCATTATGATCAACTTTTAAGACCAAATGATTCCACTCACCATATTTATTATACTTCACTCTTCTTAATGGTTTTAAATCATATAGAGCGGGTGCTTTATGCCACCTGTTTGCTTCAAAATTTTCATTATCTAAAACTTGAATCTCAGGGCCAGTCTTCCATGGAGCATCTACTTCAGGAATTTCAACTACCTTAAAAAATACTCCACTATTTCCACCTTTACTTATTTTCCATTCTAGTGATAATTCAAAATTTGTAAATGTTTTATCAGTAATAATATCTTCACCTCTACTTAGATTGTCATTTTTTGCATTAAATACAAGCTCTCCATTATCAACTGACCAATTTTTACTTATTTTATCACCATTATATTCATGCCACCCATTTAAAGTCTTTCCATCAAAAAGATAAGTCCACTCGGAGTCCTGGGAAAATCCAATACTTGTAGTTAAAATTAAAACTGTTATTAATAATCTATTCATATCTAAATATTTAAAATGTTTCTTAAATCTTCATTATTTGTTTTACCCCCTGCAAAGTCATCAAATTTCTTATCAGTACAATTAATGATTAAATCTTGAATTATTTTTGCACCTTCGGTTGCTCCTTGTTCAGGACTTTTTATACAACATTCCCATTCTAAAACTGCCCAAACATCACAACCGTATTGAGTTAGTTTTGAAAAAATAGTTTTAAAGTCAATCTGACCATCCCCAAGGGATCTATATCTTCCAGCTCTATCAGCCCAATCTAGATACCCTCCAAAGGCTCCCTTTTTACCAGTGGGGTTAAATTCAGCATCCTTAACATGAAAAGACTTTATAAACTCATGATAATGATCAATATATGTTATATAGTCAAGCTGTTGAAGTATAAAGTGACTAGGATCATAAAGTATATTTACTCTTTTATGATTATTTGTAGCTTTCAGAAATCTTTCAAAGGTAACACCGTCATGTAAATCTTCACCAGGATGAATTTCATAACATATGTCAACTCCATTTTCATCAAACACATTTAAAATTGGAACCCATCTTTTTGCTAATTCTTCAAAACCCATTTCAACAAGACCCTTTGGAGCTTGTGGCCATGGATGCCATGTATGCCACAAAAGTGCTCCTGAAAAAGTTGCATGAGTTTTTAGTCCTAATCTTCTACTTGCAATTGCAGCTTTTTTAACTGTTTCAATAGCCCATTTAGTTCTCTCTTTGGGATTCTTCTTTAGGTTATCTGGAGCAAAATTATCAAACATTAAGTCATATGCTGGGGAAACAGCAACTAATTGTCCTTGAAGATGAGTTGATAATTCTGTTATCTCTAGTCCATAGGATTTTACTTTTCCTAAAAATTCATCACAATAATCCTGACTTTCAGAGGCTTTATCTAAATCTATTAATGAACTTTCCCATGTAGGAATTTGAATACCTTTATATCCGAGCCCTGAAGCCCATTTACACATTCCATCTAAAGAATTAAATGGAGCAGATTTATCTACAAATTGTGCTAGAAAGACTGCTGGTCCTTTTATTGTTTTCATTTTAGTCTCTATTTAATTTGACCCAAGTATTACCATTATTATGAGATTCAACAGCTTTCTCAATAAACAGCATTCCTCTTAAACCATCATTTAAAGTAGGATACTCTCCAGTAAATTCTTTCTCACCTCTAATTTCTCTTGCGACACCATTATATATATTTGCCATTGAATCAAACATTCCTTCTGGATGACCTGGAGGAAGCTTAGTAGAAATTTTCGAAAAATCAGAATTATAATCATGACCAGGTTTTAAAACCATAAGAGGTTCTCCTTCACTTAAATGATTCAGATAATTAGGGTTTTCTTGTTGCCATTTAAGACCTCCTTTTCGCCCATATATTGCAACTGTAAAACAATTTTCTTCACCTGTTGCAATTTGACTTGCTCGAATCACACCTTTTATTTTATCGGAAAATCTTATCAATATAGTACCGTCAACATCCATAGGATTATCATCATAAACATAATTCAAATCAGATAAGAGTTCCTGAACTTCCATTCCAGTTACATATTCTAACATATCAAAAGCATGTGTACCAATATCACCAATACAACAACTTATTCCAGACTTATCAGGTTGAAGTCTCCATGTTTTGGATCTTTTTACACTATCGTGAATTATTGGATTAATCCAACCTTGATAATACTGAAGATCAACTCGTTGAACTTCTCCAATAACACCATCATTAATCATTTCTTTCATCTGTCTTATCATTGGATACCCCGTGTAAGTATAAGTCACAGCGAAGGTTTGATTTTTTGATTTATAAATTTGTTCTAAATCTTGGGCTTCCTCAAAAGTTGTTGTCATGGGTTTTTCACAAATGACACTAAAATTGTTTTCTAAAAGTTTCTTTGCCATTGGATAGTGAAGAAAATTAGGAGTTAATATGGATACAACTTCCATTCTTTGACTTTCATCTAATTTTAATTCTGCCTCTATCATTTCTTCATAGTCTTGATAGATTCTATCTTCATTAAGACCTATTTCTTTGGCAAATTTTATATTTTCAGAAAAGTCAGGATTAAACACACCTCCAATAATTTCATAGCTATCATGCATCGAAGAAGCTATTCTATGAACAATTCCAATTAATGAGTCTCCACCCCCACCAAGAATTCCTAATCTAATTTTATTTTTCAATTTCTATTTTTTCGTTTTTAAAAGTTAGAATAAAAAGAACTAATACAACTGCTGCAAATATTGCTGGGTAAGTCCAGATTTGAGACCAATCATGCCCTCCATCAATTACAAATTTATCAGTAATTCTTCCAGCCAATCTAAAACCAATCAGCATCCCTACTCCATACGTAGCAAGTGCAATTAACCCTTGAGCAGCACTTTTATATTTCTCACCTGCTTTGTAATCAGTATAAATTTGACCGGAAACAAAGAAAAAGTCGTAGCATATTCCATGAAGAACAATTCCAAAAATTAACATCCACATGTTTGATCCAGTATCTCCAAATGCAAATAGAACATATCTTAAACTCCAGGCTAACATTCCTACAATTAAAGTTTTCTTTATTCCATATTTATTTAAAAATAGAGGCAGAAGTAGAATAAATAATGCCTCGGAAATTTGACCTAATGTCATAACTCCTGCAGCATTTTCAACTCCAAGCTCATTTAAAAAAAGATTTGCATCTTGGTAGTAAAATGCAAGAGGTATACATATTAGAATTGATGAAATAAAGAATACAAGGTATCTTGTATCCTTGAGAAGTTTTAGCGCATCAAGACCCAAAATTTCTCTAAGACTTGGACTTGCATTTATTGCCTGTGGAGGAGTTTTAGGTAAAGAAAAACTAAACAATCCAAGAGCTACAGAAACAACAGCAGCAAGATAAAATGTATATTCTAGTGTTTGACTTGATTCCCATCCAACACCATAGCTTATAACAAGACCTGCCACAATCCAACCTATAGTTCCCCAAACTCTAATTTTGGGAAACTCCTTAGACGGATCTTTCATTTGTCTAAATGCAATAGAGTTAACCAATGCTAAAGTTGGCATATAAAGTATCATATAAATTAATATGTATGGATAGAACTTATCAAATCCAAGAGCCACAGAACACATAAATAAAAGTCCACCACCTAAAATATGAATCATTGCTAGAATTTTTTCAGCATCAAAATACCTATCAGCAATAAGTCCAATTATAAACGGTGCAATTATTGCACCCCATGATTGTGTTTCATATGCCAATGCAATTTCTCCACCTGAAGCACTGAATGCTTGAGATAAGAATGTACCCATTGTAACAAACCAACACCCCCAGATAAAAAATTCTAGGAACATCATTATACTTAATTTTAAGTTTACTGTCATATTTGTAATTTATTAAATTGATTGACCAACTTTAATTAATAAATCTCTAGTTGCTTTAATTCCTTCAATTTCAGATAATCTTTCACCCTCATATTCAACTCCAATATATCCTGTGTATCCAAAGCTTTTAACAATCTTCAACATTTTCATATAATCAATAGTTTTTTCATCACCATTTTCATCAAAATCATTAGATTTTGCACTTACAGCAAATGCTTTAGGCATCATTTCCTCAACTCCTTGATAGAAGTCATAAACAGTTTCACATGTTCCATCAAAAACAGATCCATATCCTTCATCTGCCATGCAGAAATTTCCAAAGTCAGGAAGGGTACCTACGTTTTCCATGTTTACGCCATTAATTGCATTCATCAGCTCAGGTATATTAGATGTAATTCTTCCATGATTTTCAACAATTACATTTAAACCAGTGCCTTTTGCATGATTTCCTAATTCACTAAGACTTTCAATTGAAAGCGCTTTCCATGTTTCAACATCTTTAGAACCATATAAGTTTAGTCTTACAGCAGAACAATTCATTTCAGCTGCTGTATCTATCCATAATTTATGATTGTCAATTGATTTTAATCTTTGCTCTTCATTTTCATCTGCTAAATCTCCTTCTTCATCAATCATTATTAACACATTCTCCATTTCAAAGTCAGAGGCAAGTTGATTATTCTTAGCAATAAATTTCTTCATACTATCAGACTTATTTTCACTTTTCATTACATCATCATAAAGCTGATTTACATATTCTAAACCAGAGAATCCAAGTTCTTTAGATTTTTCAGCAAAAAGATAAGGTGACATACCACCTTCCCTAATCGATTTATTAAGAGACCATTGAGCTAGGGATAGTTTGAAAAAAATTTCTTTTGGACTAGCGCATGAAAAATATCCTAACGAGGATATACCAACTGCACCTGTTGAGGCTAATTTTATAAATTCTTTCCTTTTCATAATTAAGAGGTTTTTTATATTACTATAAATATAAATTTAAATAATTAATTACGATTTAAAATATTTAATGTTTAAATTAGAAACGATTTCTAATTTATAATTGATGGAAAATAAATTCGACGCTATTGTAGTAGGTACAGGTATAAGTGGTGGATGGGCTGCAAAGGAACTTACAGAGAAAGGGCTAAAGACTTTAGTCCTTGAAAGAGGGAGAATGATTAATCATATTGATGACTATCATACAGCAAACATGGACCCTTGGGATTTTAAAGGAGGAGATACGATAACCCAAGATGCATATAAAAGACAACCAAAACAAAGTAGGACAGGATACGTTAATACAGAATCTTCAAGACATTTTTTTGTTGATGATCTTGAACATCCATACAATGATGATAAAAATAAATTTAATTGGATAAGAGGATATCATGTGGGAGGAAGGTCCCTTACATGGGGAAGGCACACATATAGGTTAAGTGAATTCGACTTTGAAGCAAATTTGAAAGATGGAATAGCAGTTGATTGGCCGATTAGATATAAAGATATTGCACCTTGGTATGATTATGTTGAGCAATATATTGGAGTTCAAGGGAGGTATGAGGGATTACCTCAATTTCCTGATGGAAAATTTCTAAAACCATTTGAATTAAATGTATTGGAAAATCACATGAGAGAAAGTATATCTAAAAACTTTAATGATGGTAGAATACTTTCAAATGCAAGAACTGCTCATATTACTGAAGGAACTAAGCCAGGATTAGGTAGAGTTACATGCCAGTATAGAAATAGATGTATGAGAGGGTGTCCTTATGGTGCTTACTTTAGTAGTAATTCATCTACTCTGCCAGCAGCTGAGGCTACAGGAAATATGACTTTAATGCCTAACTCTATTGTTCATGAAATTATTTATGATGAAGATAAAAAAAGGGCAACAGGTGTTAGGGTTATTGATGCAGAAAACAATCAATCATATGAATATTATGCTAAGGTAATTTTCTTATGCTCCTCAGCTATTGCATCTACTTCTATTTTAATGCAATCAAAATCAAATAGATTCCCAAATGGTATGGGAAATGATTCAGGAGAGCTAGGACATAATTTAATGGATCATCATTTTCAAACTGGTGCTTATGGAAGCTTTGATGGGTTTAAAAATAAGACAACTTATGGAAGAAAACCAGCTGGATTTTTTATTCCAAGATTCAGAAATATTGGAGGAGCAACAAACAGAAAGGATTTCATTCGAGGTTATGGATATCAAGGGGGAGCTTCTAGAGGCTCTAAGAGCATAGCAAGCAGTAAAGAAGAATTAGCTGCATATGGAAAAAAATTCAAAGACATTATAGTTCAAGAAGGAGGATGGTCTGGATCTATGGGCGCATTTGGAGAAATATTACCTTACCATGATAACCAGATGACCCTTGACTATAATAAACTTGATAAATGGGGTCTTCCTACTGTTACATTTGATGCAAAAATTAGAGAGAATGAAATTGCAATGAGAAAAGACATGAAACAACAAGCAATTGAAATGCTTGAAAGATCAGGTTTTAAAAATGTAACTGGAACAGGTTCTGCTGATAATTATGTTTTTGGAAATGGGATTCACGAGATGGGTACAGCTAGAATGGGAAGAAACCCTAAGACTTCAATTCTTAATGGTAACAATCAGATTCATAGTGTCAAAAATGTTTATGTAACAGATGGTGCTTGTATGACTTCTTCAGGAAATCAAAATCCATCTATAACATACATGGCATTAACTGCAAGAGCAGCTAACCATGCCGTTGAGGAATTAAACAAACAAAATATATAATTATGAATAGAAGAAAAGCATTAAAAAATATTGGAATATCATTTGGATCAATAACTTTTTCCTCTAGTATTCTGTCTGTTCTTCACTCATGTCAATCTAACGAACTTGATTGGTCTCCTGATTTTTTTACAAAAAAACAAATTGTTTTTATAGATAGAATTTTTGAGATTATTATTCCAGAAACTGATACTCCTGGAGCGATATCATTAAACTTATCAAGGTTTGTAGACGCTTATATTTATAAAAACACTCCTTCAGAAGATCAATCTGAGTTAAACAAAGAAATAGAAGAATTAACAGATGTAATATTAAGTAATGAAAATCAAAAATCTTTAGATGATCTTAATAATACTACATTAGAGAAATATTTATCAAATCATCTAGATTCACCTGATTTCATTGAGTCTAATGGCAATAATTATTCACAAGTATTCGACTTATTAAGGCAAATGGCAGTTAGATCCTATAAATTGACAGAATATGTAATGACCAATAAACTTGGTTATGTTGCAATTCCAGGCTATTATGATGGTAATGTAGATGTTTAATCTAGTGTTCTAAAATATTCAATAATTTCTCTTGCTTCATCTTCAATTAAATTTTGATTATACATATACTCATTGTTATATTCTGCCAATAGTTTTTTTGCTATTGGATCTTCTTGAAGCATCTCAGTTGGATTTAGTATCATATTCATTATCCACTCAGGTGATCTCCTCTCTAATATTCCTTTAATTGCTGGTCCTACAGATTCTTCTTTAATCATATGACAAGATGTGCAAAGCTGATTAAATAATTTTTTTCCAGAATTAGCTAGGCTTTGATTTATTTCATCATCAAAGACTATTTTACTAACTGGACCAATTCCTTTATTATTTTTTAATGATGAGAAAGAAGACTCTTTCGATTGAGATTTACATCCAACAATTATTAACAGTAAAAGAATAAACTTATACATTTTGATAAGGTAAGAAATCAATTGGGATTCTAGCTAACTATAAACTCACCCATCATAAGTTGATAGTGACCAGGAAATGAACAAATAAAAATATATGTTCCAGGCTCAGGTGCATCAAAAGTTATAGTGTCAGATTCACCTCCACCTAACATTTTTGTATATACTAACTCACTACCTCCATCAGGTATATATTCTGTATCTCTTGCGCCAGCAGCTCTAAGTGCATATTCATTCACATCAACATCTTTTTTTAGTAAAACAAAATTATGACCCATTGAACTAGCAGGAAATCTTCCAGTGTGATTTAATGTTAAGGTAACTTTTTCATTAGAGTTGACCTTAATAATTTTTCTATCAAATTTCATTTGATCATTAGAGTTAAGCGTAACAGTATTTGAAACCATATTACCTTGAACAATTGTAGGTTCTTCTTTAACCCTCTCGTATTGAAATTTTTCTTTTGTGTTATTTGTATTGTTACAAGAAAATATAAATAATGATAATACTAGTATGAGTTTAATTTTCATATACTTAAGATTTAATGTCAAATTTATTACAGAAAAATTTAATTTACTATAATAATCTATTATAATTTGTTGTTAAATAATTGGTTATTCTTATTACGAATAGAGACTAGGTATATACCTATAAAAACAAGTAAACAAGAGAACAACTTTGTAGTATCTAATACGTCATTTCCAGTAATTAATGCAAACCCAATTGTTATTATAGGCTGAAGATAAATAAATGAACCAACTGTGGTTGGCGATAAAGTCTTTAAGGCATAAATATTAAATAAATATGTTAAAAATGTTGTACCAATAACAACATACGCCATTCTCCATATTGCAAACCATGGAAGTTCAGTCCAATTAACTTCAACAAACTGATTAAAAGTAATAGGTGTTGATAAAACTAATCCAATTAAAAAGAGCCACTTCATTAAAGTGAAAATATTATACTTACTTGTTAATGGCTTAATTACAATTAAATAACCTGCATAGGCTGATGCGTTAAGTAAAAAAAATGAATTTCCAAGTGGAATATTTGGTGCATTTATTCCAGTTTTACTACTATTAAGTATTAAAAAAACTGCACCTGAAAATCCAATTAAAATTCCAATAATTTTTTTAACAGTTACCTTTTCTTTTAAAAAAAAGTATGAAAGTATTAGAACTAAAACAGGGGATAAAGTTATTATAATCCCACTATTAATAGGTGTTGACAACTCAAGGCCTCTAAAAAAAGCAAGCATATTTACACACATTCCTAATATTGAAGCAATAAGTATTTTTAAAAAGTCTTTCTTTTCAATCTTTTCATTAGGTGTAAATAGACTTATTAGCCAAAAAATTAGAGTTGCACCTAGTAACCGTAACATAATAAATCCAGATGATCCAATATAGACAGGCATGACTTCTTTTGCTACAGTATGATTAATACCATAAATAGTGGTAGCCAAAAAAGCTGCAATTAAAGCTAGGTATCTCTTATTCATCCCAAAATTTATGCAACAAAGAAAATCATTTTAATATAATCAAACACCTAATTTCGAATATCTTTATCTTTGCTATTATGAAGAAAAAAATGAAGTTCAACACAAAGGCAATTCATGGTGGTCAAATCCTTGATCCAGCATATGGATCTGTTATGACTCCGATATATCAAACTTCAACATATGCTCAAACTTCTCCCGGTAAACATAAAGGATATGAATATAGTAGAACACATAATCCTACAAGAACGAACTTTGAACGGTCTATTGCTTCTTTAGAAAATGGAAATCATGGACTTGCATTTTCATCTGGATTGGCAGCAATTGATGCCATATTGAAAACTTTAAATCCAGGAGATGAGATCATCTCCACTAATGATTTATATGGAGGAAGCTATAGATTATTTAGAACAATATTTGAAAAATATGATTTAAAATTCCATTTTGTAAACATGGAAGATTTAAAGTCAGTTGAAGAAAAGATTAATTCAAATACTAAACTAATTTGGGCAGAAACTCCAACTAATCCTATGATGAATGTGGTTGATATTAAGTCAATGTCAATATTATCAAAAAAGAATAATATTCTACTTTGTGTTGATAATACTTTTGCTACACCATTTATTCAAAGACCTCTAGATCTTGGAGCTAATATTGTTATGCATTCTGCAACAAAATATATTGCAGGTCATAGCGATGTTGTTATTGGTGCAATAGTTATAAACGACTCAATTCTTAATGAGAAATTATCCTTTATTCAGAATGCTTCTGGAGCGACTCCTGGTCCAATGGACTGTTTTCTTACATTAAGAGGAATAAAAACACTTCATTTAAGAATGCAAAGACATTCTGAAAATGCAGAAAAAATTGCAATGTTTTTAAAAAATCATAAAAAAGTTTCAAAAGTATATTGGGCAGGATTTAAGGATCATAAAAATTATGAAATCGCAAAAAATCAGATGGATGCTTTTGGAGGAATGGTTTCATTTATTCCAGCTGATAATACATTTGAAAGTGCAAAGAAAATTGCAGAGAATCTTAATTTGTTCACATTGGCAGAATCTTTGGGTGGAGTGGAAAGCCTATGTTGTCATCCATCAAGCATGACACACGCTTCAATTCCTCCAGAAGAGAGAAAGAAATCAGGTTTAGTCGAATCATTATTAAGGCTAAGTGTTGGAGTGGAAGATGTAGATGACTTAATCGATGATTTAAATCAAGCCATAGGATAAAATTTATGGAAATTCCAAAAGACAAAAAAATATATTTTAGTTCTGATAATCATCTTGGTTCTCCATCAATCAAAGATAGTCATGAAAGAGAAAAAATATTTGTATTGTGGTTGGAATCTATTAAACATGATGCTGATATAGTTTTTTTGCTTGGAGATCTGTTTGATTTTTGGTTTGAATATAAAGAAGCAGTTCCCAGAGGATTTACAAGAGTTTTAGGAAAACTTGCAGAGCTGTCGGATTCTGGAATAAAAATTTATTTTTTTGTAGGAAATCATGATTATTGGATGACTGACTATTTTGAAAAGGAATTAAATATCAAAGTTTTTAGATCACCAGAGTTATTTATTTTTAATTCAAAATCTTTTTTAATAGGTCATGGAGATGGATTAGGACCTGGAGATTACGGATATAAAAGAATGAAATTAGTTCTATCTAATCCTTTTTTTATATGGTTGTTTAGGATATTACATCCAGATATTGGCATTAAACTTGGTAAGTATTTATCTCAAAGTAATAAGCTTATTTCTGGAAAAGAAGATAAAGAATTTAAAGGAGAAGATAAAGAGTGGTTAATTCAATATTGTTTAAAAAGGTTAACCAAAGAACACATCGACTATTTTATTTTTGGTCATAGACATTTACCTATTGTACACCAGTTAAAACCTAAATCAAAATATATAAATTTAGGTGACTGGATTACCCATTATACATTTGGTGTTTTTGATGGAAAAACTTTTAACTTAAGAAACTATCTGAAGAAAAATGATTGAGTCGCAAAAATCAAACTTCGAGAGAAGTGTATTAGTTGGAATTATTAATGATTCACAAAATGAAGAAAAGCTAAATGAATTTCTTGAGGAATTAGAGTTTTTGTCATTAACAGCAGGAGGTAAAGTCGTTAAAAAATTTACACAAAAAATAAACACCCCTAATCCAAAAACTTTTATAGGTAAAGGAAAAATTGAGGAAATTCAAAAATATGTCAAAAACAATGATGTATCAGTTGTTGTTTTTGATGATGAACTTTCACCCACTCAACAAGCTAACATAGAAAAGTTATTAAAGTGTAAAATTTTAGATAGAACAGCTTTAATTCTTGATATTTTTGCTCAAAGAGCTAAAACAAGTTATGCAAAAACACAAGTTGAATTAGCTCAATATGAATACTTGCTACCCAGATTAAAAGGTCTTTGGACTCACCTCGAAAGACAAAAAGGAGGTATAGGTATGAGAGGGCCTGGTGAAACAGAAATAGAAACAGATAGAAGAATAGTAAGAGATAAAATATCATTATTAAAAAAGAAACTATCTACTATTGACAAGCAAATGAAAGTTCAAAGAGGTAATAGAGGATCATTAGTTAGAGTTGCTCTTGTAGGGTATACTAATGTTGGAAAATCAACAATAATGAATTTATTGTCAAAAAGTAAAGTCTTTGCGGAAAATAAATTATTTGCTACTCTTGACACAACAGTTAGAAAAGTGGTGATCAATACATTACCTTTCCTTTTAACAGATACAGTTGGTTTTATCAGAAAACTACCAACGCAATTAATAGAGTCATTTAAAAGTACCTTAGAGGAGGTAAAAGACGCAGATATTCTTCTTCATATAGTTGATATATCACATCCAAGTTTTGAAGATCATATTACTTCCGTAAATAAAATTCTTAGTGAAATTAATTGTCATAATAAGTATAGTTTAATGATTTTTAATAAAATTGATAATTATAAACAGGTTGATTTTAATGACTCTTATTCTAAAAATAATAGCCATTATTCTTTGATGCAGTGGAGAAATACATGGATGAATAAAACAAATGGTAAAGCATTATTTATGTCTGCTAAAAATAAAATTAACTTTGATAACTTGAAGAGAGAAATTTATGAAATAGTTAAAAATGTGGATATGAGTCATTATCCTAAAAATGATTATTTATACCCCGAATATTTTTCTAAATAATTTTTGGTTAACTTCTTATTTAACCAATTATTAACAAGAATTTTACTAATAAATTTTGAAATTTGAATAAATAAATTGAGCAATTATGAGTGATAACAAAACAAATATAGATTTAAGTAAAAAAGATGAACTAATAAAACAAGAAAGTGCTTTTGTTGATCTTCTTTCACTGGAAATAAATAAAAAAATCATAGGGCAAAAGAAAATGATAGAAAGACTAATGATAGGACTTCTAGGTAGAGGACACATTTTACTTGAAGGAGTACCGGGTCTTGCTAAAACACTTGCAATTAATAGCTTAAGTAGAGCTGTAAAAGGATCCTTTAGTAGAATTCAGTTTACCCCTGACTTACTTCCAGCGGATGTAGTTGGTACAATGATTTATAATATGAAAGAAGGTAACTTCTCAATTAAACAAGGTCCAGTATTTGCTAATTTTGTTTTAGCAGATGAAATTAATAGAGCTCCAGCAAAAGTTCAATCAGCATTACTTGAGGCAATGCAAGAAAAACAGGTGACTATTGGAGATAAAACCTTCAAATTATCGGATCCTTTTCTTGTAATGGCAACTCAAAACCCTGTAGAACAAGAAGGTACCTATCCTTTACCTGAAGCTCAAATAGACAGGTTTATGCTTAAAGTAGTTGTTGATTATCCCAATTTAGAAGAGGAACAAAAGATTATGAATATGAATCTTTCTACTTCAAAAGATATAATCAAACCAGTTGTTACAACAAAACAAATTACTTCGGCACAAGAAATCGTTAATGATGTATATATGGATGAAAAAATTGAAAAATACATTCTTGATTTAATTTTTTGTACTAGATATCCTGAAAAATATAATCTAAAAAACTTATCTCCACTCATATCATTTGGTGCATCTCCACGTGGAAGTATAAATCTCGCATTAGCCTCAAAATGTTACGCTTTTATAAAACACAGAGGTTTTGTAATCCCAGAAGATGTTAGAGAAGTAGTTACCGATGTATTAAGACATAGAATAGGATTGACATACGAAGCTGAGGCTGAGAATGTGTCTACCGAGGATATAATCAAACAAATTGTTAATACTGTTGAAGTACCATAATTAATGGATTCTAAAGAATTACTTAAAAAAGTAAGACAAATTGAGATAAAAAGTAGAAGGCTAAGTGATAACCTTTTTGGAGGCGAATACTTAAGTACCTTCAAAGGTAGGGGTATGACTTTCAGTGAAGTAAGAAAATATGAGTTTGGAGATGATATAAGATCAATTGATTGGAATGTTACAGCTAGATACAATGAACCTTTTATAAAAGTTTTTGAAGAAGAAAGAGAACTAACACTTATGTTACTTATTGATGTTAGTGGCTCAAAAAACTTTGCAACTAGGAATAAATTAAAAAAAGAAATTGTTACTGAAATTGCTGCAACGCTTGCATTTTCTGCTTTGAAAAATAATGATAAAGTAGGTGCAATACTATTTACTGATAGTGTCGAGTTATTTATCCCTCCTAATAAAGGTAAACGACACATTTTGAGAATTATTAGAGAACTTCTTGAATTTAAACCAAAAAGTTCTAAAACAAGTATTGATTCATCTCTTAAATTTTTACTAAGTGTTATTCAAAAAAAAGCTATTGTTTTTGTCTTATCTGATTTTATAGATAATGAGTATGATAAAACTTTAAAATTAGCAGCAAAAAAATATGATCTTACAGGAATTAGAATTTATGATAATATGGAAACTAAGATTCCTAAATTAGGCATGGTCCCAATGATTGACGCCGAATCTAACGAATTAGTTTGGGTAGATACTTCATCAAAAAAAATCAGAGAAAATTATTTTTCTAATTACAATCTATCAATTAAAAAATTTGAAAGTTTATTCAATAAAAATGGAGCAGGCATAATTAATTGTATGGTTGATGAAAGTTATGTAAAGAAACTCCTTGGATATTTTAAACATAGAGCATAATGAAGAAAATAATATCTCTTTGGATTTTCACAACCTACTTTTTAATTGCACAGTCACCTAATTTTGACTCTAATATTGAAATTTCAACTTTAATTGACACAACCCAAGTAAAAATTGGAGAAGAAATTAATTTCAAGATAGATATTTACTCTAAAAATGAATATAATATTAGGTTTGATGAAAATCCTAATTTCATGCCTTTTGAAATATTAAAATCATACCCTTCAGATACAATACTAGGATTATCAAAAATATCTAAGAAATACTCCTTAATTAACTTTGAGCCTGGAGAGTATTGGATTCCTCCTCAAAAAATATATTTTAATCAATCTATAAAATATAGTGACTCATTATTAATAATAGTAAATGACGTTGAGGTAGATACTATCAAACAAAATCTGTTTGATATAAAACCAATAATACCCATTAAGAGAAATTATCAAAAATTAATTACCAGTATTATTGTTGGTTTATTGATTATAATTCTTTTGTATATAATAATCAAATTTAAATTATTTAATAAAAACAATGACTCTTTAGATGAAATGAAATCACTTTATCAAATTGCAATTGAAAAATTAAATGATTTGGATAACAAGTCTCCTAATTCTCAAATTGAATTTAAAGAGTATTACACCATTTTGATTGATATTTTTAGAGAATACTTAGAATCTCAAGTTAAAATTCCAGCAATGGAAAGCACATCAAAAGAGCTTATACTAAGAATAAATATGCTTAAAGATAGTGGGAACTATGATTTTGAAAATAAACAGATAAATCAACTAGAAAATCTTTTCACAAAATCGGATTTAATAAAATTTGCTAAATCATTGCCAGCAAAAAATGATATTAATGTAGATATATCAACAATCAAAGATTTCATTGACTCAACAGAAAAAATATACAATGAAAAATATAATATACCTGTTGAAGAAGAAGTGGCTGTTGAAGAGATCTCTTTACTGGAAAATCTTAAAATATTTTTTAAATATTCATTTTTAGTAATATCAACACTAATCATTATATGTATTTTAATATTTGGATACTATCCAGTAAGAGATACAATATTGTTAAACCCTACAAAACAACTTCTTTCAAAAGATTGGTATACTAGTCAATATGGCTCCCCACCTGTTGAACTCAATACACCAAATATTTTAGTTAGAATAAATGATAGTCTAGAAAACAACAGATTTGAAATGGGTAATTTCGATGATTCTTTTTACCTATCTCTTGATTTTAAAGATGTAATTCAAAGTGAAAGCCCTGCAAATATTGATATATTAAAAAATGAATTAATAAATAAATTTCAAAATTTAGGATCCAAAAACATTCTAGTTAAAGATGATCAATTCTCTATAAAATCTGGAGATATTGGACTTAGATTTTATGGTAGTTTAGACATTGAAAAAAATAATGATTTGATAAGATCAAATTTTACGTCAGTTATATTGCCTTATGAAAAAAAAACTATAAAACTTATTATAGTTTATAAAGACAAAGATAGATATGCTAATAAAATAGAGTCTAAAATTCTAGAAAGCTTTAATATTATAAAAGAATTATAATGCTAAAAAATATTTATTTTGCTGATCCGGAGTTTCTTATAATTCTTATTATAATTCCTTTTGCTATTTTCTTTTGGTTTAGATTTGGAAAGATTACTCAAGCTACTTTAAGACACCCTAGCTTATCACTATTGAAGTTAAACAATTCATTAATTTCTAAACTGAGGCCTTTTTTGAATATCTTTAGAATAATAGTGATATTACTTCTTGTATTGGCTGTTTCAAGACCTCAATCAAAGTCATCATCAAAAAGAATTAAAACATCTAGAGGTATTGATATTGTTATGGTAATTGATATCTCATCAAGTATGTTGTCAAAAGATCTTAAACCTGATCGTTTAACAGCATTAAAGAATGTAGCCTCTAATTTTATTGATGATAGACCTAATGACAGAATTGGCCTTGTTGTTTATGCTGCAGAGAGCTATACTAAAACACCTGTTACTACAGATAAACTTATTTTAAAGCAGTCTCTATCTGAAATAAATTACGAATCACTTCTTGAAGATGGAACGGCGATTGGTATGGGACTATCCACTGCAGTTAATAGATTAAAGGAGAGTACGGCAAAAAGTAAAGTAATAATTCTTCTAACAGACGGTGTTAATAATTCTGGATTCATAGATCCAAGAATTGCTGCAGAATTGGCTGCAGAATATGAAATTAAAACATATACAATTGGTCTAGGCACAAATGGAAGAGCATTAGCTCCAGTTTCAATTCTTCCAAATGGAAATTTCCAATTTAGTCTTACAAAAGTTGAAATTGATGAGGATCTTCTTAGATATATTTCTGAAAAAACGTCAGGAAGATATTTTAGAGCTACTGATAATCTTGAACTGCAAAATATTTATGAAGAAATTAATAAACTTGAGAAGACTGAAATAACTGAGACTATTTTTACCAATGTGTCAGAGAAATACAGATCCTATGTGTTAATCGCATTAATCCTGTTTATTATTGAAATAATCGCTAGAAAAACAATCTTTAAGAGTTTTATATAATGTATCTATTTGATAATCCATCTTACCTTTATTTAACACTTATAATTCCCATAGTAATTATTATAAATTGGTTTTATATGGCTTGGAGAAATAAAATTCAAAAGTATTTCTCAAATAATAAATTATTAGACCAGATAAGCCCTAATAGATCAAATTTTAAACTTAATCTAAAACTTGTTTTAGAATTATTTGTAATATTATTTCTATGTATTGCTCTTGCAAATCCAAAAATTGGGACAGAATTAAAATCAATAAATAGAGAAGGAGTAGATATAGTTTTTGCAATTGATGTCTCTAAAAGTATGCTCGCTGAAGATGTTGCTCCTAATAGATTAACTAGATCTAAAAGAATTATTTCTGAAATAATTAATTCTTTAAGTAGTGATAGAGTAGGAATTGTTGCCTATGCAGCTCAAGCTATTCCTCAAGTTCCTCTAACAACGGACTTTGCTTCTGTAAAGAATTTTTTGCAAATTATAGATACTGATATGTTATCATCTCAAGGAACTTCCATTGATTCAGCGTTAAACTTATCAGTAAATTTCTTTGATCAAAACTCTGATACAAATAGAGTTCTAATACTTATTTCTGATGGGGAAGATCATGATGATATTCCAGATAGTATTATTAAGTTAATTTCTGAAAATAATATAAATCTTATAACTATTGGTATAGGACAAGAGGCAGGAACAACAATCCCAATTAAAATAGATGGAACTGTCGATTCTTATAAAAAGGATATTAATGGAGATGTAGTAATCACAAAGAGAAACAGTGATTTTTTACTTAAAATAGCTAGCTCTTCCAAAGGAGAATATATAGATGGAAACTCTACAGAAGACGCATTAGAGCTTGTTAAAACAAAATTAGATAAAATCGACAAATCAGAATTTGAATCATCAGAGTTTGTTGAATACAAACAGCAATTTCAAATATTTATATTATTATCATTGTTGTTTATCATATCTGATATTTTTATATTTCAAACAAAAACAAAATGGATACAACACTTAAATCTTTTTAATGAGAACAAAGAATAGTCATTACATATCATTACTATTTTTAATAGTTTCTTTTTATACATATAGTCAAAGTGATCCAAATAATCTTGTATTTAATGGAAATAAAGAGTCTATTAAAAAAAATTATATTGAGGCAGAAGTAGAATATAGAAAAGCTATCTCAAAAGATAAGGCTACATCTAAAGCAGCTCATAATCTAGGAAATATTCTTTTTGAAAATGAAAATTATGATGAGGCAATTCAAGAATATTTCAAAACTCAAAAAAATTCAGAATTAAATCTTGAAAAACATTCTGCTTTTCATAACCTAGGCAACTCTTACATGAAGAAGAAGGATTATGCTCAGGCTATTGAAGCATATAAAAATGCACTTAGAAATAATTCTGAAGATGATGAAACTAGATATAACTATGCTTTAGCAAAAAATTTTTTAGAGGGAGATAAACGCCAAAATTCTCAAAATAATAATGAATCAGAAGATGAAAAAAAGGACAAGTCCGAAGATCAAAAAGAAAACAAAGAACAAGATCAAAAAAGCGATCAAGATTCTGATTCTGAGAATGAAAAACCAAAAGAACAAGATCAAAATGAAGAAAAAGATCAAGGGGGCGGTCTTTCAAAACAACAAATGGAGAATCTTCTTGAAGCAGTAAACAATATTGAAAAAGATTTAAATCAAAAGTTAAAATCTGGAAAAAAGAAAGTTCAAACAACAAAAAAAGCTGAGAAAGATTGGTAAAAAAAATTCTCATATTATTTCTGGCTTTTAGCTCTTTTGTTTTGTCTGCACAGGTAAATTTTGAAGCCACTGTAAGTAAATCTAAACTAGCACTTAATGAAAGACTAAGGATAGATTTTGTAATGAATCAAAATGGAGATAATTTTTCTCCTCCAGAATTTGAAAATTTTCAAATAATAGGTGGCCCTAATCAATCAATAAAGACTTCATATGTTAATGGAGAAAGAAAGTTTTCAAAAACCTATTCTTATTTTTTGAAACCTCTAAAAAAGGGAAAACTTAAAATAAATCAAGCATCAATTGAAATTGATGGGGAAATATATAAATCACTCCAGATTGAAGTCTTAATTACAGATTCTGTAAAGCAACCATCTGATTCAATAACTCAATATTATAATGATGATGATATAGAACTGAGAGCATTAATTTCAAAAGGGTCTCCATATTTAAATGAACCGATAACAGTAGTTTATAAGCTGTATTATAAAGCTCCAATAAATATTTCAGATGCTCGCGAAACAGAGACTCCCAACTTTAAGGATTTTTGGAGTCAAATTATAAAAATTCCTCAATTGAAGGTTAAACGGGAGATATATAAAGGACAAAATTATAATGTTGTTGAATGGAGGAAAGTAGTTCTTTATCCCCAAAAGGTTGGTGAATTAGAAATTTCTCCACTGTCATTAAATTTAGTTCTTGATGTTCCAACTGATAAAAGAGATTTCTTTGGTAATGTAATTTATGATCAAACTTCTCAAATAATTTCTACTGGCATGAGGAGAATTATCGTTAAAGATTTACCTCAGTTAGGAAAACCTGATAGTTTTTCTGGGGCAGTTGGAAATTTTGAGTTCGACGTAATAATAAATAAAAATTCACTAAGAGCAACTGAATCTTTTCAGGCTGAACTTAAGGTAAAGGGGAACGGGAACCTTAAATTATTTGATCTGCCGGATATTTTAGTTCCTAACTCAATGGAACTATTTGAACCTGAAAGAGAAGAGCTTATTAGTACTAATCTGTCAGGAATGAGTGGATCTGTTTCAAAATTTTTTACTGTTATTCCTAGATTTCAAGGAAACTTCCCAATTGAAGAAGTTGAGTTTTCATACTTTGATCCTAATACAGAAAAATATAAAGTTGTAAAATCTCCTAGACTTACAATTGATGTTTATGATGGTCCGGTTATAGGTAATACAATTACTAATGACAACTCAAATATAATTACGTCAAATGATTCATTTCGTTTTATTAAATTAAAGGGAAATCTTAGAGAAGTTAATAATGATGTATTTTTTCAATCTCAATTTTTCTATGCAATAGTAACTACTCCATTTATTTTACTTCTTTCATTTTTATTATTTACTACATATAAAAGAAATAAAAAAGAATCTTCTTCTGAGCTGATCAGAATTGAGGAAAGAAAGATTAATAAAATGATTGATTCTGCAAAAAAATCAATAGGAGATAAAATTTTGTTTTATGATAAAATTGAAAAAGCAATAATAAAGAGCCTTATGGTTAAGTTTTCAATTAGAATGGATAGTCTTAATAAAGAAAAAATTCAGCAAATAGGTCATGAAAAAGGACTTTCAAAAGATGATGTTCTTCTAATAATAAAATTAATTGAAAATTGTGAAAAAGCCAGGTATTCCAGATCCTCAGATAGTATAATGAATAAAGACTTAGAAATTGCTAAAAAAGTAATAAGTTCAATTTTAAAAGTTAAATCATGAAGATATTTTTTTTCATTTTATTAATCTTTTCAAATACTCAGAGTATTGATAATTTATTTGAGGAATCAAATGATCTTTATACTAACGGAGATTATCAAAATGCAGTTGAAGGTTATTTAGATATACTTAAATCTGGATTTGAAAGTGCAGAGCTATACTTTAATATTGGAAACTCATTTTATAAATTAAATAATATTCCTGAAAGTAATTATTATTATGAAAAAGCAAAATCAATTTCTCCGAATGATGATGACATATTAACAAATTTATCATTTGCACAGAATCTTCGAATTGATAAAATAGAAACTTTGCCTGTAACTGACATCCAAAATCTAAAACTCTCAATTTTAGATTTGCTATCTGAGAAAGGATGGTCATATGTACTTATTGTTTTAATCTGGATTATGTGTTTTACTTTTATTGTTTATAATTTATCAAATGATCCAAAATTTAAAAGATCATTTTTCAGTATCTCTGTTATTTTTTTGATTTTATCATCGTTTACCTTATTTATAAACTTCGAAAAGAAAAAAAATAGTGAAATAAAATATGCTATTATATATGATAAAGAAATTGAAGTTTGGTCCGAACCAAATAATATTTCAGAATTAAAATTTTTACTTCATGAGGGAACAAAAGTTAAACAGATAGATGTTATTGAAGATTGGTTAAATATTCAGCTTGAAAACGGAACAGTCGGCTGGATTCAATCATCTAGTTTAAGAATATTAGATTAAGTTTTTCTGATATATTTCTTTACTAATCTCAAAAGAGTCAAAAAGAATTTCAGACAATATATGTAGATTAATCATCAATGATGATTCACCAATTATAGAAACTGTTAAAAGATTTAAAGAAAACACAACTTTAGTTATTATTAATAGAATTAAGAGAAGTTTAAGTCCCCCAAAAAGTCCACCTAATAAACTATTTAACAGACCTAGATAGACAATCTTTGCTAGTTTGGTGAAGCCTTTTGCAAAAAAAATAATTAGAGAATAACTTACAATAAAAACAGTTATAAAAGATATTGTATTAATAATATTCACGTTTAGATTTATAAATTTTATTATTTGTTGTGAAAGAAGATTATCAATATTGCCAGAAATTACAAAAGACATAAAGATTCCAAAAAAACTTGATATTTCAATAATTAAACCCTTTGAATAACCTCTTATAATTCCAAAGCTTATTATCGCAATTATTCCTAAATCAATTAAATTCATAAAACTTAATTTATATTTGCAATATACAGAAGGATAATTACACACTTTTAATTTTATTAAAAAAATTAAGATGATAAAAAAACTAGAAGGGTATATTTCGGATTTAAATAAATTTGATTCTAAAGATATTCATGAGATAGAATCATTGAAAATTAAGTTTCTTGGTAGAAAAGGTATAATCAATGAACTGTTTTCAGATTTCAAAAATGTTCCATCTGATCAAAAAAAAGAATTTGGTCAAAAAATAAATGAATTAAAAATTCTGGCACAAAAAAAATATGATTACTTAAAATCAAACACAAAAAAATCAAGTAAGATAATACTAGAAGACTTTACAAAACCTGGATTTCCAATTTCAACAGGCTCACTTCATCCGATAACATTAATTAAAAATAGAATTATTGATATATTTTCAAAAGTAGGTTTTGAGCTTTCTGAAGGTCCTGAGATTGAAGATGATTGGCATAATTTTACAGCTTTAAATTTACCTCAACATCATCCTGCAAGAGATATGCAAGACACTTTTTTTATTCAACAAAATCCAGATATTCTATTAAGAACCCATACTTCTTCTGTCCAGGTAAGGTATCTTGAAGACAATCCACCTCCATTAAAAATAATCTCACCAGGTAGAGTTTACAGGAATGAAGCTATATCATCTAGATCTCATTGCATTTTTCATCAAGTTGAAGGAATTTATGTTGATGAAAATGTTTCGTTTGCAGATTTAAAACAAATGATACTTTACTTCACCAAATCAATGTTTGGGAAATCTAAATTAAGATTTAGACCATCATTTTTCCCATTTACTGAACCAAGTGCTGAAGTAGATGTTTATTGGGGTTTGGAGACAGAAACTGATTATAGAATAACAAAAGGAACGGGTTGGCTGGAAATCATGGGGTGTGGTATGGTTGATCCAAATGTTTTAGAAAACTGTAATATTGACTCCGAAAAATATACTGGTTATGCATTTGGTCTTGGAATTGAAAGAATAGCTATGCTTATTTATCAGATCCCAGACATTAGACTATTTTTTGAAAACGATGTAAGATTTCTAAATCAATTTAAATAAATTCCTTTAACCTATATCAAACTTTATGCCCTGAGCCAATGGAAGCTCAGAAGAATAGTTTATAGTATTAGTTTGTCTTCTCATGTATACTTTCCAAGCATCAGACCCACTTTCTCTTCCTCCTCCTGTATCTTTTTCTCCTCCAAATGCGCCTCCAATTTCAGCTCCAGATGTTCCAATATTAACATTAGCAATCCCACAATCACTTCCCCAATGTGATAGGAATGTTTCAGCTTCTTTTAAATTGTTAGTCATTATTGCTGAGGAAAGCCCCTGATCAACTTCATTTTGAATTTCTATAGCATTTTGAATCTTTCCAGAATATTTTATTAAGTATAAAATAGGTGCAAATGTTTCTTGATGAACTATTTTAAGAGAATGATTAACTTCAGCAATAGCAGGTTTTACATAACAACCGCTAGTATATTTATCACCGGAAAGAACTTCTCCTTCAACTAACCAGGTACCACCTTGATCATTTACCTTAGATATTGCACTTTTGTATGATTCAACTGCTAGTTTATCTATAAGTGGCCCAACATGATTGTTTGAGTCAAGAGGATCACCGATTTTTATTTGATTATAAGCCTTAACTAACGAGTCTTTCACTTTATCATATACTTCTTCATGAACAATTAATCTTCTTGTCGATGTACATCTTTGACCACAAGTACCAACTGCTCCAAAAACAGTACCCATCATTGTCATTTTTAAATCAGCATCAGGTGTAACTATTATAGCATTATTTCCTCCAAGTTCAAGTAAAGTTTTACCTAATCGTGCTCCAACTTTTTCAGAAACAATTTTTCCCATCCTAGTTGACCCTGTTGCAGATAAAAGAGGTATGTTCTTACTTTGAGATAACATCTCTCCAATTTTATAATCACCATTTATTAAACATGAAACCCCTTCAGGAATATCATTCTCTCTAAGTACTTCACCAATAATTTTTTGACATATAATACTACACAATGGAGTCTTTTCACTTGGTTTCCAAATTGCAACATTTCCACAAACCCAAGCAAGTGCTACATTCCAACTCCAAACAGCAACAGGAAAATTGAATGCAGAAATTATACCAACAATTCCTAATGGATGGTATTGTTCATACATTCTATGAGTTGGTCTTTCAGAATGCATTGTAAGTCCATGAAGCTGTCTAGATAAACCAACTGCAAAGTCACATATGTCAATCATTTCCTGAACTTCACCAAGACCTTCTTGATATGATTTACCCATTTCATATGATACTAGAGTTCCAAGTAATTCTTTTTCTTCTCTTAGTTTATTTCCAAACTGACGAACTAGTTCTCCTCTTTTGGGTGCTGGAATTTCTCTAAATTCTTTAAATGCCTTTTTAGAAACTTGAATAATATGGTCGAAGTCTTTTTTCGAACCGGAAGATATTTCTCCAATTAATTTTCCATCAACTGGCGAATAACTTTGGATTGTATCTCCAGAACTAAACCATTCAGAACCAGTAGAACATCCATGACTTAATTTATTAAGTCCATATTTATTAAATAATTTATCTAAATTTTTCATATTTAAATTTTTGAAACCCTAACTGTATTTACCATTCCCTTCTCATGAATTGGCATAGAAGTTAAATTAATTACCTTTTCATCTTTTTGAAGATAGTTATTATCAAATGCTATTTTATTTATTTCCTCAACAGTTTTATCAGTGCTCTCGGTACCATCATAATAAAATGCTTTAACACCCCACAAAAGATTAAGCTGAGTTAAAATTCTTTTGTTAGATGTAAAAACTAAAACATGTGTTCTCGGTCTCCAAGATGAAATTTGATATGCTGTGTAGCCACTATTGGTTAGAGTACTAATTGCTTTAGCATTTGTATCATTTGCAATTTTTGCAGCATAATAACAAATAGATTTAGTTATAAATCTTTCAGAGTCATAATCTGTTGGATGCTTATGTTTTAATGAGATTAAGCTTGAATTTTCAACCTTTCCTATAATTTTTGAAATTGTTTGAACAACCTCGACAGGATGTTTACCAACAGAAGTCTCCCCTGATAACATTACAGCATCTGCTCCATCCATTACTGAGTTAGCTACATCATTAACTTCAGCTCTGTTTGGATTAAGACTCTCCATCATACTTTCCATCATTTGAGTTGCAATTATAACAGGAATTCTAGCTTTTTTTGCTTTATATACAAGCTTCTTTTGAATTAGCGGAACTTCAGCAGCATCTATTTCAACTCCTAAATCACCTCTAGCAACCATTATTCCACTTGCATGTTTCATAATTTCATCTATATTCCTAACCCCCTCAGGTTTTTCAATTTTTGCAATTACAGGAATTCTATGGTCAGTATTTTTTTCTATTAATTTTATTAAAGATTTTACATCAGATACATGTCTTACGAATGAAAGAGCAATCCAGTCAACATTTTGCTTAGCTGAAAAAATAGCATCTTCTACATCTTTATCTGTAAGAGCAGGTTGTGAAATATTAGTATTCGGTAAATTAAAACCTTTGTTTGAAGAAATTTCACCTCCCTGAATCACTTCAGTTTTTATCTGATCTTTTTTATTTGTCTCAGTTACCTTAAGAATTATCTTTCCATCATCAATCAAAATTTTTTCTCCTTCTACAATGTCTTTTGGAAGACTTTCATAGTTAACAAATATCACTTTATTATCTCCAACAAATTCTTTCCCTGTCTTAATTTTTAATTCAGAACCAACATCAAGACTTGTCCCTTGAATTATCTCCCCAATTCTTAGTTTTGGTCCTTGAAGGTCTGCAAGAATAGAAGTATTAGTATTTAATTCAGAATTTATTTTTCTTATCTCTTTAATTAAAGTCTTTGCTTCGTCATGACTTGAGTGTGAGAAATTAATCCTAAGAACATCTACTCCTTCTTTTATGATTTTTTTTATAATATCAGTACTTGAGCTTGCTGGACCTAGTGTGGCAATTATCTTTGTCTTTTTTATTTTCTTCATATATCAAGGTTAAAATTTCCTGAAAGTTCATTGCTTGGAATTTTATAAACAAGCGAGACATTCGAAATTTTTGATATTCTTTCAATCAAATTAGATGTTGAAAAGTAACAATTCTGTTTAATAAAAAAATCAACTTCTTTATGTGACTCTATCAAAGATAACTCTTTTGTATTTGCGAAACTAAAAAGAGAATCTATTAGTTCTGATTCCTGAATTTCCAAATTAAATTTGTTTTCAAAAAGTTCAAAATCAATCCCTTTTTCTTTGTTTTCCCAATTATAATAATGAATGTTAGAAATATTTTCAAATTTTAAATCACTATTTGATCTAATAAAATTTGAATAGCAATATTTATTAATTTGAAAGGCTAATGAAAAAATTTTTAGATTTGAATGTATGGCAATAATCTTATGCTTCTCTTGAATATTTGTATCTAATTTTAATACCTTTTTGATGATAAAGAGAATTTAGGCTAATCGAACTTTTTGAATATTACACAAGCATTATGTCCTCCAAACCCAAACGTATTAGACATTGCTATATTTACAGATCTTTTTTGAGGTGATGAAAACGTAAAGTTTAAATTAGAATCAATACTATCATCGTCATTAAAATGATTAATGGTAGGAGGGATAATTCCATGTTTCATGGATAAAATACATGAAATAGCTTCTACTGCACCAGCAGCACCTAGAAGATGTCCAGTCATTGATTTAGTAGAGTTAATGTTTAGTTTGTATGCATCATCTTGAAAAACCTCTTTAACAGCTTTGCTTTCTGCTACATCACCAAGAGGTGTTGAAGTTCCATGCATATTAATTAGGTCAACTTCACTTGTTTTAACATTTGCATCATCTAAACAATTTTTCATGACTTTTATTGCACCTCTTCCATCAGGATGGGGAGCGGTCATATGATAAGCATCACAGGATAGACCTCCACCTATAAGCTCAGCATAAATTTTTGCCCCTCTATTTACGGCATGTTCATACTCTTCTAATATCAATGATCCAGCTCCTTCACCTAAAACAAAACCATCTCTATCTCTGTCAAATGGTCTTGATGCACTTGAGGGTTCATCATTTCTAGTAGATAATGCATGCATAGCGTTAAAACCTCCAACACCTGCAATAGTAACAGGAGCTTCTGAGCCACCTGCGACAATAACATCTGCATGCCCAACTCTAATATAAGTTAGAGCATCAATTAAAGCATTTGAAGAGGAAGCACAAGCTGAAACTGTAGCATAATTAGGACCCTGAAAGCCATATTTCATAGCTATCAATCCTGGAGCTATATCAGGTATCATCTTAGGTATCATGAATGGATTAAACCTAGGAGTACCATTACCTTCTGAATAATTCAATACTTCATTTTGAAAAGTTTCTAACCCACCAATTCCAGATCCCCAGATTACACCAATTCTATCATAATTTGGACTTGACTCTATTAGTCTTGAGTCTTTAATAGATTCAGAAGCAGCTACAATTCCATATTGAGTAAAACGATCGTATCTTCTGTATTCTTTTTTTTCAAAATGATCTGCAGGATCAAATCCTTTCAATTCACAAGCAAATCTAGTCTTGAATTCTGATGCATCAAAATGAGTTATATCAGCACAACCACTTGTGCCACTAATTAGTCCATTCCAATATGAATTCAAATCATTACCAATTGGAGTTAAAGCTCCCATTCCAGTAACTACAACTCTTCTAGATGTCATTATGTTAAATTTTATTTTGCTTTTTCAATAAACTCTATAGCTTGACCTACAGAGACAATGTTTTCTGCTTGATCATCAGGTATTTGGATGTCGAATTCTTTTTCGAATTCCATTATAAGTTCTACAGTGTCTAAAGAGTCAGCCCCTAGGTCATTTGTAAAACTAGCCTCAGGAACTACTTCGTTCTCATCAACTCCTAATTTATCTACTATTATTGCTTTTACTCTTGAAGAAATATCTGACATAATATGTTTTTTATGAGTTCAGTTGACAAAATTAAAAAACTTTTATCAAAACTCGAGTTTAAATCGAAAATATACCTTTATTTGTTAAATAAAAAAGTTTTTTTCAAATATATTGAAGCTTCATCACTATTTATGAAAAAAAAGGTTGTCATATTTATTTCGGGTAAAGGTTCAAACGCTATAAACATTATAAATTATTTTAGTGAATCTGCAGACATATCGATTTCGCATGTTTATTCTAATAATAAAAATTCACCTTTTCTTAAACATAAATTAAATTCTAAAATCAATATCCAAATTTTTCAAAATAATGATTTAAAAACTAAAGTTTTTGAAGAATTAAAGCTTATAAAACCAGATTTAATTGTTCTTGCAGGTTTCCTAAAAAAGATACCACTTCCATATATTGAATATTTTGAAAATAGAATTGTTAATATTCACCCATCTCTTTTACCAAGTTATGGAGGTAAAGGAATGTTCGGGTCAATAATTCATGATAAAGTAATTGAAAATAATGAGAAAGAAACAGGAATTACAATACATTATGTTGCTGAGCAGTATGATTCAGGACAAATAATATTTCAAAAGAAAATAAGTTTAACTGATTTTGATACAGCTATAACTATTGAAGAAAAAATTCATAAGTTGGAGTATGAATATTATCCAAAAGTTATTGAATCTATTTTATACAAAAAATGAGTAGATTAATTAAAATATATACAGACGGATCATCAATAGGAAATCCTGGGCCTGGAGGCTATGGTATAGTTATGTTAGTTGACAATGAAGATTATAAAAAAGAATTTAGTCAAGGGTTTAATCTAACAACAAATAATAGAATGGAGCTGCTTGCTGTCATTGTTGCTTTAGAAAAAATTAAAATTAAAAACTCTAAAGTTAAAGTTTATACAGACTCTAAGTATGTTTCTGATGCTGTAGAAAAAGGTTGGTTATTTAATTGGGTAAAAAAAGATTTTAAAAATAAAAAAAATCCAGATCTATGGAGAAGATTTCTTGAAATCTACAATAATCATGAAGTTAAATTCCAATGGGTAAAAGGACATAATAATGATTTTTATAATGAAAGATGTGATTTTTTAGCTAATCTTGCAGCTAAGAATTCTAATCTTATTGAAGACAAAGGGTATACAACTAACCTAAATTAAATAAATGAAAAAAAAATCTCTTTTAATAGTAGCTTCTTTAGCATATGACGGAATTGAAACAAAAGAAAATAAAGTAGACAATATTCTAGGTGGAGCAGGGACATATATTTGTTTATCTGTTAAGCACTTTGATAATAATTGTTCTATAATTTCAGTTGTTGGAAATGATTTTAAAGACCATGATTTAAAACTTCTAGAATCTTGTGGAGTTGATATTTCTGGAATTAAAATTGAACAAAATGATAAAACTTTTTATTGGAGTTGTATCTATACCGATAATTTTAAAGAAAGAATTACAACAAAAACTGAGCTAAATGTTATGGCAAGTTTTAACCCTGTAATTCCTGATCTAAAATCAGATCCAGATATATTACTACTGGGAAATCTTCACCCTGAAATTCAGCTGTCGGCTATTAATCAATTAAGAAACAAGCCATCTGCTATAATTTTAGACACAATGAATTATTGGATAGAAAATTTCTGGGAGACTGTAAAAGAAGTTATATCTAAAGTTGATATAATATCTATAAATGATGAAGAGTCAGAAATGATAACTGGGCACAAAGATTTAAGTGAAGCTGCCGGTGTCTTACACACTATGGGGCCTAAATATGTAATTATTAAAAAAGGAAAAAATGGTGCTGAATTATTTAATTACGAAAAGCGATATGTAACAGGTGCATTTGAAGTAGACAAAGTCATAGACCCAACAGGTGCTGGAGATTGTTTTATTGGAGGTATCTCAGGCTTTTTGTCACAATCTGACGAGATATCGTTTGAATCCATAAAATTAGCAATTGATTATGGAACTTCTTTAGCATCTTTTAATGTTGAAGAAATGGGAACTAAAAACTTATTAAATTTGACAATGAATGATATACAAACAAGGGTCAATAAATTAAAATAGGTGAGTGATCAAATAAAACATGAATGTGGAATTGCTTTAGTTCATCTAAAAAAACCACTTGACTTTTACACTCAAAAATACGGTTCACATATGTATGGTGTGGATAAGATGTTTTTGATGATGGAAAAGCAAAAGAATAGAGGACAGGATGGTGCTGGATTCGCAAGTATTAAATTTGATTTAAACCCAGGTCAAAAATATTTTTACAGAGTCAGGTCATTCGAACAACAAGCAATTCATTCAATTTTTAAAAAAATTAATAAAAAAATCAACTCATTTATTAAATCTGAAAAAATTAAAAAAGGATCCAATTTATTTTATGAGCAAACTCCATTTATAGGACAGGTGATGTTAGGACATGTTAGGTATGGTACATACGGTAAAAATTCAATTGAATATGTTCAGCCTATGATGAGACAAAACAATTGGATGAATAGAAACTTAATTTTAGCTGGAAACTTTAATATGACAAACACAGATGAGTTGTTTCAAAGCTTAGTAAAACTAGGTCAACATCCTAGAGAGCAATCAGACACTATTACAATAATGGAAAAAATTGGCCATTTTTTAGACTCTGAAGTAATATCAGGATACAATAGGTTGAAGAAAAAAGGAGTTGAAAAGTCTGATATGCCTCCACTAATTGAAAAAGGTTTAAATATTGAAAAAATCTTAAAAAAATCATCTAAAAAGTGGGATGGAGGATATGCAATTGCTGGAATGATTGGTCATGGTGATTCTTTTGTGTTAAGAGACCCTCATGGTATTAGACCTGCCTATTTCTATGAAGATGAAGAGGTTGTGGTTGTTGCATCAGAGAGACCAGCAATTCAAACAGTATTTGATGTATCGTATACTGATATAAAAGAAGTTCCAAGAGGAAATGCATTAATAATTAAGAAAAACGGAAAAACCTCAATTAAAGAAATATTAAAACCAAAACTTAATAAATCTTGTTCATTTGAAAGAATATATTTTTCAAGAGGTTCAGATGCTGATATTTATAAGGAAAGAAAAATGTTAGGAAATCTATTGATTCCTCAAATAGAAAAATCTATCAAAAAAGATTATTCAAATACAGTTTTTTCTTTTATACCAAATACAGCAGAGACATCTTTTTACGGATTAATTGAAAGAGCTAAAAAGAATAATCCTAGAATTGAAAAAATAGCAATCAAAGATGCCAAATTAAGAACCTTTATATCTGCAGATAAAGGGAGAGAAGATCTAGTAGCTCATGTCTATGACATAACATATGGGGTAATTAAAAGTTCAGATAATCTTGTAATTATTGATGATAGCATTGTTAGAGGAACAACTTTAAGGGAGAGCATATTAAAAATGCTTTTCAGATTAAATCCAAAAAAAATAATTGTTGTTTCAAGTGCTCCTCAAATCAGATACCCTGATTGTTATGGAATTGATATGGCAAGGATTGAGGATTTTATTGCATTTAAAGCTGCTATAGAGATTCACAAAGATCAAGGCACTTATGATAGTATAATTCAAGAAACATATAGAAAGTGTAAAACTTCCAAAGAATCTGGCATTCACAAAAAAAATCATGTAAAAGACATATACAAAGATTTCTCTCCAGAACAAATATCTTCTAAAATGTCAGAAATGTTAGTTGATGAAAATTCTGATGTTGAATTAGATATAATATTTCAAAAGGTTGAAAATTTACATAAAGCATGTAAAAATCATAAAGGAGACTGGTATTTCACGGGTAATTATCCTACGCCAGGTGGAAATAAAGTAGTCAACCAAGCTTTTATTAATTTTGTGGAAGGTAGAACTGCAAGGGCATACTAGGTTTATAACAAAAAATAATTTCTAAATAAGTTTTATTTATAAGAAAAATATCTTAAATTGAATAGACCAGAACATAAGTAGGTTAAGTTCATGGTAAGATTTGGGGCAAAAAAGGGGATTTATCCCCTTTTTTTTTATCCTGCAAATGCTCTAAATAAATCATTACCATTAGCATAAAGAACTAAGGCTATTAATAAGAAGAAACCAATCATTGTAGATACTTCCATAAACTTATCACTAGGTCTTTTTCCAGTTATCATTTCATATACAAGGAACATTACATGGCCTCCATCTAAAGCTGGAATAGGGAGAACATTCATGAAAGCTAATATTATTGATATAAGTGCTGTTGAAAGCCAGAATCCTTTCCAGTCCCATTTTGCAGGAAAAAGATTTCCGATAGTACCAAATCCTCCAAGTTGTTGAGCCCCTTTCTTTGTAAAAATGAAAGAAAACCCAGCAACATATTCATATAATGTCCAATATCCATAATCAAATCCTTGTTTTATACTATCTACTAATCCTAATTTAATATTTATAGTTTCAATTCCTCCATTTGTTTTGATTACACCAATTGTACCATCATCATTTCTATCAATTGATAAAGTATAATTAGAGGCGTCTCTTTCAACTACAACATCAATAATATCATCTGAATTATTAGCCAACCAATTAGTAAAGGATGTATAATCATAAATAATCTCATTGTTAATTGACACAATTTTATCTCCACTTTGCATTCCAGAATATAGTGCAGGTGAATCAATAACAATTGAATCAATAGTTGCACTGAAAAGAGGAATAAAGCTATTTATTTGGCCACTTTGAAATATGTCATTACCAATATTTTCTGGAATATTAATTTCTGAAATTGAGCCATCTAATTTTTCAACTTTAATTTTTTCAACTGGCCTTAGAAGTAACATTTTATTTATGTCTAAAACATAATCTAGTTTCTTGCCATCTACATCTAATATTTTATCCCCTTTTTCAAAACCAATTTCTTGAATTAGTGCAGTTGGTTCTAATCCAAGCGGAATATTCTCTTGAGGTAGAGTTTCTTTTCCCCAAACAAAGAGAACCATCATGTAAATAAAGAAACCTAGAAGCAGATTTACAGTAACTCCTCCAAGCATTATAATTAGTCTTTGCCAAGCAGGCTTAGATCTAAATTCCCATGGTTGAGGTGGTTTTTGCATTTGTTCTTTATCAAAACTTTCATCAATCATTCCAGATATCTTAACATAACCTCCAAGAGGAAGCCAACCAATACCATAAACAGTTTCACCTATTTTCTTTTTGAACAAAGAATACTTAACATCAAAAAACAAATAAAATTTTTCAACTCTTGTTCCAAATAACTTAGCTGGAATAAAATGTCCAAGTTCATGAAGTACAATTAAAATTGAAAGTGATAATAATAACTGAAATGCTTTTATAAAAAACTCTGGAGTCATAACTTAAATTTAGCTGCAAATTTAATATTTTTTTAATTCCTTGAATTATCTTTACTGCAAGCATTTAAAAAAATATATGTTAAAAAAATACAGACTTTTTACTGCAATCATGATTTCAATATCTACTGCTGCAGTTCTGATGTTTTATTATGTATTAAGTCCTGAAAAAAAATTACCTATATATCAACCAAGTATGGTAAAGTTTCAACTTGTTGATAGTACAGTTCAACATATTAAAAGATTTCATAAAATAGCAGATTATGAATTGATTAATCAGAACAATCAAATTGTCACAAATAAAACTTATGACGGAAAAATATATATAGCTGATTTTTTCTTTACTACTTGTCCTGGAATTTGTCCAATAATGACAGATAATATGATTAAACTTCAAGAAAAATTTATTGATGATGACCAGGTTCTACTTTTATCTCATACTGTAACTCCTGAAATTGATTCAGTTAGTGTGTTAAAGAAATATTCAATTGAAAAGGGAGTTGTAGATTCTAAATGGAATATGGTTACTGGTGATAAAAGTCAAATATATAATCTAGCTAGAAAGTCATATTTGGTAGCTGAAGATATTGAAAGTTCAAATTTATATGATATGATTCACACTGAAAATTTTGTATTAGTAGATTCAAGAAGAAGAATAAGAGGATTCTATGATGGTACTGATTCTGAATCAATGAATCAATTAATAGAGGATGTATATGTTTTAAAAAAAGAATTTTAAATTATTCTATTAAATTTGTAACCCTTACAACCAAAGCATTGATAAGTTTAGATAAATTAAAAAAAGGAGATAGAGCAATTATAAAGGATTTGATAACAGAAGGAATACCTTTAACTCTTTTGGAAATGGGTTGTCTTCCTGGTAACGAAGTAACTATATTGGGTTTAGCTTCAAGAAGGGGTCCAATTTATCTTAAAATTGATGAATCACATATGTCTATTGATTTTGTTACAGCAAGTCAAGTTTTAGTAGAATTAAAAAAGTAGAATGGTTAAGACAATTTCAGTTGCACTTCTAGGCAATCCTAATACGGGTAAGTCTTCTGTGTTTAATACTTTAACGGGGTTAAAACAAACAATTGGAAATTATCCAGGAGTTACCGTAGAAAAAAAGATTGGAAGTTTTGGAGTTGATAGAACAACAAATGTTCAGTTAATTGATCTACCAGGGACCTATGGTCTTAACACTCAATCTATTGATCAAAGTATAGTATTTGATCTCTTATTAAATAAAAATAATAAGGATTTTCCAGATGTAGTTGTTGTAGTTGCAGATGTAGAAAATCTAAAAAGAAATTTGCTATTATTTAGTCAAATTAAAGACCTAGAAATACCAACTATTCTGGCAATAAATATGTCTGATCAGTTAAAGTCTAAGGGGATTGAAATAAATGTAGATAAATTAGAGAAAGAATTAGACAGTAAGGTTGTGCTCTTAAGTGCAAGAAAAAATCAAGGATTTGAAACATTAAAATCTGAAATAAAAAACTACAGAAACCTTTCAGAAAAACCAGCTTTTGATATAAATGAAATTGACCCAGAGTATTTTACTAATCTTCAAAAAACTTTTCCTGGTCAATCAGTATATAAGTTATGGTTATTAATTACTCAGGATATAAATTTCTCAAAACTTGAAAGAAATAAAATTGATGACAAAGGGAGGTTCAAAACACAAACTGAATCATATCTTAAAAAACTTCAACAAAGAGAAACTATTAAGCGATATCAGATTATTAATAATCTTTTAAAAGAAACATATGTTAAGGATGAAAAAAAGGCAACTGGATTAAGAAGTGTGATTGATAGAGTTCTTTTACATCGTGTTTGGGGATACCTTATTTTCTTTTCAATTTTACTGCTAATATTTCAAGTAATTTTTGACTGGAGTAGTATACCTATGGACTTTATTGATAGCACTTTTGTTTCATTAAGTCAATCAGTAAAATCTGGTCTTCCGCAGGGAGTTTTTACATCTCTTTTAGCTGAGGGAGTAATTCCAGGTTTAGCAGGAATTTTAATTTTTGTTCCACAGATTGCATTATTGTTTTTCTTTATTTCAATTCTAGAAGAAACAGGATATATGAGTAGAGTGGTTTTTCTAATGGACAGAACACTTAAAAAATTTGGTTTAGGAGGTAAAAGTTTAATTCCGCTAGTATCTGGAGTAGCATGTGCAATTCCAGCTGTAATGGCTACAAGAAATATAGAAAACTGGAAAGATAGACTTATTACAATCCTAGTAATTCCTTTTATGACATGTTCAGCTAGACTTCCAGTTTATTTAATATTGATTTCTTTAGTTATTCCAGCTGATAAAATTTTTGGAGTGAATTATCAAAGTTTAACCCTAATGGGTCTCTATATTCTAGGTTTTTTACTAGCAATTATTTCATCTACCATATTAAAAACTATAATTAAGAGAGACTCAAAAAGCTACTTAGTTCTTGAGATGCCTGAGTATAAATTACCTCTGCCAAAGAACATTTTTTTAAATGTTTGGACTAAAACAAAATCTTTTATAGTTGAGGCAGGTAAAATCATATTTGCAATATCTATCCTATTATGGATAATGGCTTCTTATGGTCCAGGAGATGAATTTAAAAATGCTGATACAATTGTTACAGCACAATATGAAAATATTGAAATTTCTCAAGAAGATCTTGAGCTAAGTATAGATGCTTATAGGCTAGAACATTCTTTCATTGGACTAGTAGGTAAATCAATTGAGCCAGCAATTGCTCCACTTGGATATGACTGGAAGATTGGTATTGCCCTTGTTACATCTTTTGCAGCGAGAGAAGTTTTTGTTGGAACTTTGTCTACAATATATAGTGTAGGGTCTGAAAATCAAGACACTATAAAGACAAGAATGTCTCAGGAAACAGATTCTAATGGAAATAAGATTTTTAATTTACCAACCGGTTTGTCATTAATGATATTTTATGCATTTGCTATGCAATGTATGAGTACATTGGCTATTGTAAAGAAAGAAACTAATTCATGGAAGTGGCCTTTAATTCAGTTGATTTTTATGACAATTTTAGCTTACTTTGCATCATTATTTGTATTTCAAATTTTAAGTTAATGGAAGAAATTCAAGGAATATTATTAATTCTGGCAGGGATATTTTCCCTATGGCTTCTTTATGGAAAATTTATAAAAAAAGATAAAGCTTCAGATTCTAATTGTGGTAAAGACTGTGGATGCTAACTATTCATTATATCCTCAATTTCATCTGCTATAATAGGAATATCAGACATTAAATTTAGAGGCTCTTCCTTACTTTTAATAACCACATCATCTTCAAGTCTAATTCCAAAACCTTCTTTAGGTATATAAATTCCAGGTTCAACTGTAAATACCATATTCTCTTGAAATGGATCTTCAAGTAAACCATAATCATGAGTATCAAGTCCTAAGTGATGTGAAGTTCCATGCATAAAATATTTTTTATAAGCTGGATTATTTTTAGTTTCATTCTTAATATCATTTTTATCAATTAGTCCTATTTTAAACAACTCTTGTGTCATAATTTCACCTACTTGTTCATGAAAATTTTTCCAATTATTTCCTATTGTTAATAGTTTTGTAGCTTCATTTTTTACTTGTAATACAGAATTATATACCTCCTTTTGTCTTTTTGAAAAACGACCTGAAACAGGAATGGTTCTAGTCATATCACTAGAATAGTTTCCATATTCAGCACCAACATCCATTAAAATTAAATCTCCATCTTTACATTGTTTATTATTCTTTATATAGTGAAGTACATTGTTGTTAATTCCACTAGCTATTATTGGAGTGTATGCAAAACCTTTTGAAGAATTATTTATGAATTCATGAATAAATTCAGCCTCAATTTGATACTCCCAAACATCAGGTTTCACAAATCTTAAAACTCTATCAAACCCTTTTTTGGTTATTTGACAAGCTTTTTTTATTTGATCGATTTCATCTAAATGTTTTATAGATCTTAATCTCTGAAGTATAGGATTGCTCTTAGCTACTTTATGAGCAGGATATTTTTTTAATAACCAATTTATGAATCTGTCTTCTCTTGTTTCAACTGGAGAATTAGCTCTGTAGTGTTCATTTTTATTTATATAAAACGTATCAACTTTATTTGAGATTGAGTGAAGTATATTTTTAAAATCTTCAACAAAATGAACATTTTCTACTCCAGATAACTTAGTTGCCAGATCTTTACTTAATTTTTCACCTTCCCAAATTTTAGTGTGCTCATCAGATCTTCTAATAAATAAATTTTCCCTTGTTTTATTATCTTTTGAAGAAGGATATAATATTACAATTGTTTCTTCTTGGTCAATTCCGGTTAAATAAAATATATCCCTATGTTGTTCAAAGGGTAGTTCTGTATCAGCACTTACAGGATATATATCATTTGAATTAAAAATAGCCATGGAACTCCCCTTCATTTGATTCATAAAATTCAAACGATTTCTTTTATAAATTGAGTTATTTAGAGGTTTATATTTCATTTATTTCTTATCAAATATCTTGAAATTTAATATAATGTTCATAATTTAAGTAAAAATTAGTATTATGAATAACTATAAAATAATTTTCTTACTGCTTTTAGCTTCAACCATGAGCTTCGCTCAGCCTCAAGCTTCAGATTCATCTAAATTAATTGATGCATATCAGCAAAAAGAAGAATTAACTAAATTATCTAGAGTTAAAAATATTCATTTTAGAAACATAGGTCCTACAATAATGAGTGGACGTGTAGTCGCTCTTGAAGTAAATCCAAAGGATCCAACTAAATTTTATGTCGCATATGCTTCAGGGGGTGTTTGGTACACTGATAATAATGGTACATCTTTTAGATCTATATCAGAGGATTGGCCAACTCAAAATATTGGTGAAATCACAATGGACTGGAATAATGAAATCTTATGGGTAGGAACTGGAGAAAACAATTCCTCTAGATCTTCATATTCAGGAATAGGAATTTTAAAAACTGATCCAAATGGATCTAATTGGGTTAATTTAGGATTAACTGATAGTCACCATATCGGAAAAATTTTAATTAATCCAACTAATAAAGACCACGTAATAGTAGGTGTAACAGGACATCTATATTCTAAAAACAAGAATAGAGGTGTATATGTTACAAAGGATGGAGGTAGTACATGGAAAAAAACACTTTTTATAGATGATGTGACAGGGATAATAGACATGGCTTATACACCAAATAATTTTAATATAATGTATGCTACTGCTTGGGAAAAAGATAGAAAAGCTTGGAATTTTAATGAAGGGGGTAAAGGTTCTGCTATTTACAAAAGTATTGATGCTGGTGAAACTTGGGATAATATTTCCAAAGAGGATAGCGGTTTTCCAGTAGGAGATGGTGTTGGGAGAATTGGAATTGCAGTATTTGATGAAAATATTATTTATGCTGTGCTTGACAATCAATTTTTTAGAAACAGAAATTCTGAACAAAATGATAAAGGTATAAGCAGGGATTCATTTAAAAACATGAGTATACAAGAGTTTAATAAGATTAGTGATAAAGATTTGAAATCATTTTTAAGATCAAATAGATTCCCATCTAAATACACTGTAGAAAAAATAAAATCTGATATTGATGACAAAAAAATATCTCCCTCAGATTTATACAAGTATTTAGTTGACGCAAACTCTGATTTATTCAATACTCCAATTATTGGAGCTGAAGTTTATAGAAGTAATGATGGTGGCAAAAACTGGACTAAAACACACGAATCTTTTTTAGATGGTGTTTATAATACCTACGGATATTACTTTGGAAAAATTCATGTTGATCCAAGTAATAGTGATAAAATTTACACATATGGAGTTCCAATAATAACATCAGATGATGGAGGAAAATCTTTTTATAGAATTGGCAAAGAAAATGTTCATGCTGACCATCATGATTTATGGATTAACCCAAATAAACCTGGCCATCTAATAAATGGAAATGACGGTGGCGTAAACATCACATATGATGATGGTAAAAATTGGATTAAAAATAATTCAACAGAAGTAGGACAGTTTTACGCAATTAATGTTGACTATGAAAAACCATACAATGTTTACGGTGGTTTACAAGATAATGGTGTTTGGAAAGGACCTCATAACTCGATAGAAAATAAAAGGTGGAACATGAATGGTAAATATCCCTGGGAAATGATAATGGGAGGTGATGGTATGGAGATTCAAATAGATAATAGAGACTCAAATACTGTTTATACAGGTTTTCAATTTGGATTTTATTATCGACTAGAATTAGATTCAGGAAAAAGAAAATCAATAAAGCCTGTACATGAGTTAGGAGAGTCGCCTTACCGTTTTAATTGGCAAACTCCTATACTACTTTCTCCTCATAACCAAGATATACTATATTTTGGTACCAACCATTTTCATAAGTCAAATGACAGAGGGGATAGTTGGCAATTAACTTCTAAAGATCTTACCAATGGAGGTAAAAAAGGAAATGTTCCTTATGGAACAATTACAACTATTGCTGAATCACCACTTGTTAAAGATCTACTATATGTAGGCAGTGATGATGGACTTATTCATGTTTCAAAAAATGGAGGAGAAACGTGGAAAAACATTTCCAAAAACTTACCGCAAGATATGTGGGTAAGTAAAGTATATGCATCTTCCCATAATGAAAAAGTTATTTATGCTTCTTTAAATGGGTATAGATGGGATAACTTTTCTCCATACCTGTATAAAAGTGAAAATTATGGAAAAACATGGACCTCACTTAGTTCAAATTTACCAGATTCTCCTATTAATGTTGTTATTGAAGACAATGTAAACCAGAATATTCTATATGTAGGAAACGATCATGGTGTATACGTATCGTTAGATTCTGGAACTAATTGGGAGCCTTTTAGTAGTGGTTTAACTTCTGCAGCAGTCCATGATTTAGTTATTCAAAAAGACGAAAATCATTTATTGGTTGGAACACACGGAAGATCAATTTATCTTACAGAGATTGAAAAAATTCAAGGACTTTCGGACGAAATTTTAAAATCTTCATTGTATATATATCCTTTGAAATCAATTAGAAAATTATCATCATGGGGAGTTAAAAGAAGTGTCTGGAGTGAACCGAATAATCCAAGTCTTGAGTTAACAATTTTTTCATCATCAAAAAAAGACTATCAGCTATCCATTATTGATACTGAAGGTAACACCATCTATAATGTTTCAGATAAATTAGATAGAGGATTTAATTTTATAGATTATAATCTAAAGCATAATCAAAATAATAATGATGATTTTCTAGATAAAGGATCCTATAAGGTTTTAATTATAACTGATAAGGATAATTTAGAAAAGGAATTTCAAATAAAGTAGTTATTTAGGTGTTTATGCACTAATTTTGTTAAATAATTGATGCTGATGAAACTAATGAGTTCCTCTATAGGAAGAAAAATATTAATGGCCCTGTCAGGTATATTTCTTGTTGTGTTTTTAACACAACATTTCTTAATTAACATTACATCTGTTTTTAGTGAGAATTTATTTAACACTCTTTCTCATTTTATGGGGAATAATCCATTGGTTCAATTTATTCTCCAGCCAGTTTTAATATTTGGTGTTATCTTTCATTTTGTAATGGGATTTTATTTAGAAATTTTAAATTCTAAATCAAGAAAAAAAAATTACTCAAAATATTCTGGAAGTTCAAATGCTTCATGGATTTCAAGAAATATGATTTTTAGTGGAGGTGTAATTCTTATATTTCTTGTTCTTCATTTTATTGATTTTTGGATTCCTGAAATGAATTATAAATATGTTGAAGTACTTCCTGAAGATCCTAATAGATACTTTGAAGAGCTCGTTCATAAATTTGAGAGTCCTATACGAACACTTATATATTCTCTTTCTTTTGTTTTTTTAGCACTTCACCTTCTTCATGGCTTTAGCTCATCATTTAAAACTGTTGGTGTGAATTCTAAATATTATGATTTAATTCAGAAAGCAACTTTTATATTCTCAATTACAATCCCATTAGGATTTGTTTTTATTGCAATCTTTCATAATCTAACATCATGAGTAAAATAAATTCTAATATACCTAAAGGTCCATTATCTGATAAATGGACAAATCATAAAGGAAAAATTAATTTAGTAAGCCCATCTAATAAAAGAAATATTGATGTTATTGTTGTAGGTACAGGACTAGCAGGTGCATCAGCTTCTGCTACCTTAGCAGAATTAGGTTATAATGTTAAATCTTTTTGCTTTCAAGATTCACCAAGAAGAGCTCATTCTATTGCTGCTCAAGGAGGAATTAATGCTTCAAAAAATTATCAAGGAGATGGAGATTCAAACTACCGACTTTTTTATGATACAATAAAAGGTGGAGATTATAGATCAAGAGAAGCAAACGTATTTAGGCTTGCAGAGGTTTCAGGAAACATTATAGACCAATGTGTAGCGCAGGGTGTCCCATTTGCCAGAGACTATGGAGGACTTTTAGATAATAGATCTTTTGGAGGTGTTCAAGTATCTAGAACTTTTTATGCAAAAGGACAAACTGGTCAACAGCTTTTATTGGGTGCTTATTCTGCGATGAACAGACAAGTTGCAAGAGGTAAAATTAAAATGTATAGCAGACATGAAATGATGGATGTTGTATTAGTAGAAGGAAAGGCAAGAGGTATAATTGCTAGAGATCTAGTTAGTGGTAAACTAGAAAGACATTCTGCTCATGCTGTAGTTATTGCTTCAGGTGGTTATGGGAATATTTTCTTTCTATCAACTAATGCTATGGGAAGTAATGTTTCAGCTGCATGGAAGATTCATAAAAAAGGAGCATATTTTGCAAACCCTTGCTTTACTCAAATTCACCCGACATGTATACCAGTTTCAGGAGATTATCAATCTAAATTGACTTTAATGTCAGAATCTCTTAGAAATGATGGAAGAATATGGGTGCCAAAAGAAAAATCTGATGCAGAATTAATTAGAAAAGGAGAGTTATCTCCACTTGATTTAGCAGAAGAAAAAAGAGACTATTATTTAGAGAGAAGATATCCAGCATTTGGAAACTTAGTTCCTAGAGATATTGCTTCTAGAGCAGCAAAAGAAAGATGTGATAAGGGATTTGGTGTAAATAAAACTGGAGAAGCTGTTTATCTTGATTTCTCTCATGCTATAATAAGATATGGAAAGGAAAAGGCAAAAATTAGTGGAAAAGATTCATTAGACTCTAATGTGGTTTATAATCTTGGGAAAGATGTTATCAAACAAAAATATGGCAATCTTTTTCAAATGTATGAGAAAATTGTAGATGAAGATCCTTATAAGTTTCCAATGAAAATTTATCCAGCAGTTCATTATACAATGGGAGGTGTTTGGGTTGATTATAATTTGATGACTTCAATACCCGGATGTTTTGCAATTGGAGAGGCAAATTTTTCTGATCACGGAGCCAATAGACTAGGAGCATCTGCTTTAATGCAAGGTTTGGCTGACGGTTATTTTGTTCTTCCTTACACTATAGGAGATTATCTGTCTGAAGAAATCAGCACTGGTAAAATATCTATTGATTCACCTGAATTTGAAAAATGTGAAAAAGCAGTAAATGATCAGATTGAGAAATTGATTAACAATAATGGAAAAAATTCTGTTGATTATTATCATAAGAAATTAGGTAAGATAATGTGGGACAAGTGTGGGATGTCAAGAAATGAAAAAGATTTAAAAACTGCCATAAAAGAAATTCAAGAACTAAGGACAGATTTTCATGAAAATGTAAAAATACCAGGAAATAAAAACGAGTATAATGAACAACTTGCAAAAGCAACTAGAGTTTCAGATTTTTTAGAATTAGGTGAGCTATTTGCAATTGATGCTTTGCAAAGAAATGAGTCTTGTGGTGGACACTTTAGAGAAGAATTTCAAACTACAGATGGTGAGGCTATAAGAGATGATGAGAATTTTAAATTTGTATCAGCCTGGGAGTATAATCAAGATCCATCCAAACCAATTCTTAATAAAGAAGGACTAGATTATGAGGAAATTGAAATAAAAACAAGATCTTATAAATAATTATGAAAAACATTTTAAACATTTTTCTATTGTTCAGTTTTCTGAATATGTATTCACAAAGTAACTTATCTGACAGACAAATTCCATCAGATACGAATGTTATTACAAATCATTCAACTACAATTTTAGGAAAAAAAGTAAATTACTCTGCTCAGATTGGAACACAGCCTATTTGGGATGCAAACGGTGAAGTGATTGCAACTCTTCATTATACTTATTATAAGAGAACAGATATAGATGATAATACAAATAGGCCATTAGTTTTTTCATTTAATGGTGGCCCTGGATCAGCTTCTATATGGATGCACATGGGATATACAGGTCCTTATAATTTAAAAATAGATGATGAAGGTAACCCAATTCAGCCATATGGATATAAATCAAATCCTTACTCAATATTAGATGTTGCAGATATTGTTTTTGTAAATCCAATTAATATAGGTTACTCTAGAATTCTTAAATCTATGACTAAGAAAGAAGCTGCTGATAAGTTCTTTGGAGTAAATCAAGACATTGAATATTTAGCAGAATGGATAAGCACATTCACAACACGAACATCTAGATGGAAATCACCAAAATATCTTGTAGGTGAAAGCTATGGTGGTGTTAGGGTAATGGGTCTAGCTCATGAACTTCAACAAAACCAATGGCTTTATTTGAATGGAGTTGTTTTAGTTTCACCTGCTGATTATGAATACTTTTACTCTGATGGAGATGTAATTCAGTTAGTTGGAGACTTTCCATATTTAAGTGCAACTGCTTGGTACCACCAGAAGTTACAAATCGAATATCAATCATTAGGATTAGAAGAGCTCATAAAGATTTCTGAGAAATTTGCTTACAATGAATTGCTTCCTGCGATTGCAAAAGGAGGCTTTATAGATAGTGAAACAAAAAATGAAATAGCAAAAAAAATTGAAGATTTAACCGGGGTTAGTTTCGAGGATATAATTGATAATAATTTGAGAATATCACCTTCCTTTTTTTGGAAAGAACTCCTAAGAGATGAAGGTTTTACAATTGGTAGATTAGACTCAAGATATAAGGGAATTGACAGTAATGATTCTGGGAATTATCCTGAGTATTCTCCTGAGCTTAGTGCGTGGGATCATGCATTTACACCGGCAATAAATTCTTATATAAAGGAAGTATTAAATTTTGAAACGGACATTAAATATAACACTTGGGCTAGAGGAGAATTATCTGTTAGACCTTGGAATTCAGACAATATTAGGATTAGAAGAAACTTCAGAGAAGCACTAGCTGAAAATCCATTTTTAAATGTTTTAATTCAATCAGGATATTATGATGGAGCAACAACTTTTTCTGCTGCTAAATATACAATGCAACAAGTTGATCCTTCCGGCAAATTAAAAGACAGATTTACATTTAAGGGATATGAAAGTGGACACATGATGTATCTTAGAAGAGAAGATTTAAAAAAATCAAATCAAGATTTGAGAGATTTTATATTAAAGACAATAACAACAAATAAATCTGCAAAATATTAACATGAAACTTTTTCTTAAAATATGGAGACAGTCTAATGCAGACTCTGATGGAAATTTTCAAAATTATCAAATTGAGGATATTACCCCTGATATGTCTTTTCTTGAGATGATGGATGTTCTTAATGAAAAATTGATTATTGAAGAATTAGATCCAATTGCTTTTGATCATGATTGTAGAGAGGGTATTTGTGGTAGTTGTTCTATGTTTATAAATGGGAGAGCGCATGGTCCTGATACAGGAATTACAACATGTCAACTTCACATGAGAAAATTTAAAGATGGAGACTCAATTGTTATTGAGCCGTTTAGGGCAAATTCATTTCCAGTTATTAAAGACCTGGTTGTAGATAGAACCTCATTTGATAGAATTCAACATTCTGGAGGTTACATTAGTATTAATACATCAGGAAACACTCAAGATGCTAACACAATTCCTGTAAGAAAAGAAGATGCAGATAATGCATTTGATGCAGCAACCTGTATAGGGTGTGGTGCATGTGTTGCAACCTGTAAAAATGCATCTGCAATGTTATTCGTTTCTGCTAAGGTTTCTCAATTTTCATATTTACCACAAGGAAAGGTTGAAGCTAAAGAAAGGGTACTCAATATGGTTAAACAGATGGATGAAGAAGGTTTTGGTAATTGCACTAACACAGGTGCATGTGAAGTTGAATGTCCAAAAGGAATCTCAATTACAAATATAGCTAGAATGAATAATGAATACTTAAAAGCTAAGTTATGATCTATTTTGATTCTAGAATCATCTGAATAAAGGTTCCAATAGTTTCTCTTCCTAGCCATCTTCCTACTACAATCATGTTTTCATCTGGAATTATTACGATATAGTTACCTCCAAATCCTGCACCGTAGTATACATTAGTTGGAACATTTTTCCAATCTGAAGTAGCATAGTCTTCGCCTTTTTCAGAATTAATCCACCACATATACCCATACTCAGGATTAGTCTTAGAAGGAGTGATTGATTTTTTTATCCAGTCTTTAGAAATAATTCTTTTATCGTTCCATATACCATTATTTAAATATAAAAGCCCAAATCTTGCATGATCTTCTGAATTAATAAATACACCTCCACCATTATGACCTCCACCTGAAACAGATTGAACCATTAAACCATCAATATTTACCCATGAGTTTTCATAACCATACCATCTCCAGCTATCAGAAGCTCCAATAGGATCCATTATATAATTTTTTAGAACCATCGGTAAAGATTTTCGATATACCTGAAGAAGCGAATAAGCTAATACATTAACTCTAACGTCATTATATTTATAATAAGTTCCTGGCTCTCTTTGTGCTTCTGTTCTCCAATCATCTATATTTTTTCTTCTATCAGGCCTATCTTCCCAATGATTAATACCAAAAAGATTTCCATGCCAATCGGACGATTGATTTAGAAGGTGTTCCCATGAAATTTTACTATTCATATTACCGTCAAAAGTTTTATCCCATATATAATCAGAAACAATATCCTTTTCAGATTTTATTAAATTTTTATCAATTGCAACTCCAGTAATTGCTGAAAGATAGCTTTTTGTAACACTAAAAGTCATATCAACTCTTTTGGTGTCTCCCCATGATGCTATGATATATCCATCTTTAATAATCAGCCCATTTGATTCACCTCTTTTTTTAGTAGGCCCTTTAATATTATGGTATGGTTCAGATGAAAATCCTTTTAATATTTCAACTCTTAAATCCTTATTTCCATTATTTTGATTTTTAATTACAAAATCAATTGCTTTATTAATTTTTCTTGAATCATATTTGAAAAATTCTGGAGATTTAGTTTCCCAATTTCCTTTAGTTGGAAAGTATAAGTTCTGTGAATTAACATTCAAAAAGAATAGAATAGCTAAGATTGATAAAATATTTTTCATTTATTTTTAATTTATAGAATCCTTAACGGACATAATTTGATTCAGGTTGAAAGTTTCATTAAGATCCCAGTTAGCCCTAACCTCGAGTTCATTTGAAAAATAATAAACACGTTCTGGTTTGATTTTTTTAAGATAATTTCCGGTATCCCATTTATCGTTATTGTTAGCGTCTTCAATTAATCTGAATATATACTTTCCTGGTCTAACATAGTCAAAGTTATAAGTAGCATCTTGATTTACATTTTTAAATATTCTAATTACTTCCCCATTGCTATCAATCATTTGAAGAATAAATTTAGAGTTACTATTCCTAATTACATCGAGATAAACATTTCCATAGTCTTCCAGTGATTGACTAACGACATTATATTGTAATGTATCATTAGACACACCTCTAACATCTTTTATTGCTTCAGGTAGAATGAATACTCTATAATTGTCAGAAGGTGAGACTTCAAATTCTATATCAATTTGATCTAGATTATCATTAATTGAAGTAGTAAAGGGAACAATTAAAGAATCAATATCTCTAATTGTTATTAGAGAATCTTCAATATTTTTTAAAGGAATATTTGATGAGAGTTTAAAAGTTTCTTTAAGATGAATAATATTAGCTGTTTTAGGACTAATGCTCAAGGAATCAATTAGTGTATCTTTTGCCCTATCAAACTTAACTGTTACAAGTTTGGTGGTATCCTTTTCAATAAGATTAAAATTTAGAGAATCAAAGCTATTTTTGGATAACCAAAAAATAAGGGTGTCTTTTTCATTTTCTTTAGTATATGTATAATTAACACTATCAGGTATTGAAGATTCAATTTCAATATTTTTTAAATCAAGTTTTCCGTAATAGCCAAACCCTATTTTTTCACTGTTAATGAAATGGGGCTTATCCCAAATTAAAGATGTTTCTTCTTTAAATAACTTAAAATTAATGATCGAGTCACGAGGAAGAGTAATAAGTGAATCAATGAATCCAATTTTGTCATAAAATGGGTCAAAAAAGTAATTGTTATCAATATCTTTTAATGCTAATATTAAGTATTTTCCTTCTTTAATATTTTTGAATTGATATGAGGTAGAGTCTAATGAATTTGAAATATAAGTAGGACGATTATTATAAATTATTGAATCATTAAAAATAGAATCAATTCTGTAAAGATGAATTGAAATATAATCATCAGTTTCTTTATCAAAAGCATCAGATATATTTCCTCTAACATATAAAGAATCAATTGTTTCTCCAGTAGAAAATGTATAACTAAAAAAAGTAAGGGGGTTACCTTCATTGTTGTCTTTGATGCTATTTCCAAAATTAATTGAATAAGTAGTTTCAGTTTCTAAGCTATCTATAAATTCTAAAAACACTTTTTTAGTCACACCATTTAGAGGCTTAACTTCATAAGAACTCTTATTAAGAGGAGGGGAAATAATTAGTTGCTCATCTACTTTATCTAATTTAACAAATTCATCAAATGTTAGTCTAATTTCTTTAGAGTCAAAGTTTGTTGAATTAATTTTAGGGCTAGCATTAATAAGAACTGGCGGGATACTATCAACTGGTCCTCCAGTTGGAGAGCCACGCTTAGCACATCCACTGATTACTACTATTAATAAAACTGCACATATTAATTTTTTCATTGTATCAATTCATTACAAATTAACGTATTTAAAATAGTAAAAAGAACTATTTTTACAATATACTAATGGATAAAGACGCTCTAAAAAAAATAATATCACACTCAAAAGAATATGGCTTTGTATTTCCATCAAGTGAAATATACGAAGGTCTAAATGCCATTTATGACTATGCTCATAATGGAACTTTACTCAAAAATAATATTAGAGAATATTGGTGGAAGTCAATGGTTCAGCTAAATGAAAATATTGTTGGAATTGATTCTGCAATTTTTATGCATCCTAAAACTTGGATTGCATCTGGTCATGTTGATGCATTTAATGACCCTCTTATTGATAATAAAGATTCAAAAAAAAGATATAGAGCTGATGTTTTAATTGAAGATCACATTGAAAAATTAAACACAAAATTTTTAAAAGAAATAACTAAAGCAGAAAAAAGATTCAAAGAAAATTTTGACAAAAAACAGTTTATTGAAACCAATCCAAGAGTTTTGGAGATTAATAAATCTATTGAAGATGTAAAGGTTAGAATGATTTCTGCATTTGAGAATGACGATTTGAAGGCAGTTAAAAAACTTATTGATGATCTAGAGATAAAATGTGCAGTTAGTGGAACATGTAATTGGACAGAGGTGAGACAATTTAACCTAATGTTTAATACAAAGCTAGGAGCTTCTGAGGACTCTAGTATGGATTTATATTTAAGACCTGAAACTGCTCAAGGAATTTTTCTAAATTATTTAAATGTTCAAAAGACTTCTAGAATGAAAATACCATTTGGGATTGCACAAACGGGTAAAGCATTTAGAAACGAAATTGTTGCACGCCAATTTATCTTTAGAATGAGAGAATTTGAGCAAATGGAAATGCAATATTTTATTAAACCTGGAACTCAGGAAGACTGGTTTAAAAAATGGAAGAAAAATAGGCTTGATTGGCATCTTAATTTAGGAATAGACCCTAATTCTTTTAGATATCATGACCATGATAAACTTGCTCATTATGCAGATGCAGCATGTGATATAGAATTTCTTTTCCCATTTGGATTTAAAGAACTCGAGGGTATTCATTCTAGGACAGACTTTGATCTAAAAAGTCATGAAGAACTATCTGGAAAAAAACTACAATATTATGATCCAGAGCTAGAAAGTAACTACACACCATATGTTCTTGAAACCTCTATAGGTCTTGATAGAATGTTTTTAGCAATTATTTCGAATTCTTTTAAAGCTGAATCTTTGGAAGATGGATCATCTAGAAACGTTATGAGTATTCCAAGACCTCTAGCTCCAAATAAACTAGCTTTTTTACCATTACTTAAGAAAGATGGTTTACCAGAATATGCTAGAAATATTATGAAAGAGTTCGTTCATGAAATAAATATAGTTTATGATGAAAAAGATGCTATTGGAAGAAGATATAGAAGGCAAGATGCAATTGGAACCCCTTATTGTATTACTATTGACCATCAAACTTTAGAGGATGACACTTTCACTATAAGAGATAGAGATTCTATGGAGCAAAAAAGAATTAATCTTTCACAATTATTAAATATTGTTGACTCTGAATTAACAATTAAAAGTTTATTAAAAAAGCTAGACAATTGAACATTATAACCTATAATGTAAATGGAATTCGTGCTGCAATGAAAAAAGGTTTTGTTGATTGGCTAATAAAGGAATCTCCTGATGTAATATGTATTCAAGAAACTAAGGCAAACAAAGATCAAGTTGAATTTGATTTAATCGAAAACTTAGGCTATCATACATATTGGTTTTCTGCTCAAAAAAAAGGATATAGTGGAGTGGCAATTTTTTCAAAAACTAAACCTAATCATATTGAATATGGAACAGGAATTGACTACATGGACTATGAAGGAAGAACATTAAGGATTGATTTTGATGAAGTCTCCATTATAAGCTTATATCTACCATCTGGAACTAACTTGGATAGGCTTGAATTTAAATTTAGATTTATGGATGATTTTAAAGAATATATATACTCTTTGAACAATAAAATTCAAAATTTAGTTATATGTGGTGATTATAATATTTGCCATAATGCAATAGATATTCACGATCCAATAAGAAATAAAAAAGTATCAGGCTTTTTACCAGAAGAAAGAAAATGGTTAGATTCATTTTTTGGAGATAGATTCATTGACTCATTTAGATTTATAACTAAAGATCCACATCAATATAGCTGGTGGAGTTATAGAGCTAATTCAAGAGCAAATAATAAAGGATGGAGAATAGATTATAATTTAGTTTCCAAATCTTTGGAGAATAAAATCCTTGATGCTAAAATTTTAAGCGATGTAGTTCATTCAGATCACTGTCCAGTAAAATTAAAACTTAAGATTTAATCTTTAATTAGTTTAAGTGCTTCATCAATATATGTAAGAACATCTCCTGAAACACCAGGACCTCCAAGATCAATGTCCCTTTGCCCTAATCTTGTAATAATTAATTCTTTTTCAGGAATCATAATTACATATTGACCTTGATGACCACTCATTAATGAAACATTTAACTCTTTATGTTTTTTTAACCAAAGACCAATTCCGTATGCATCAAAATCATCGAGGAAAGGTTTCATAGATGATTTTACAAAAGCAGAATCGATAATCTGATTTCCATTCCAGTTACCATAATTTAAATAAAGCTTTCCTAATCTTGAAAAATCACGTGCATTTGAGTGAAAACAGCAAAATGATTTTATATTCCCTCTTTTTTTACTATCAACTTGCCAGTAAGCATCGTTATCTGGGTTAATTTTAGACCAAATTTCATCTCCAAAAAATTTATCAGTTTTAATTCCAGAAGCTCTTTCAATTAAAATTGATAAAAGTTGAGTGTTACCACTAGAGTAATGATTTTTCTCTCCAGGTTTTTCAATTATTGGCTGATTTAACATTAATTCTTCAACATCTGAAACAAAATATTGTTTTGCAACAGGACTAAATGGATCGGATGTACCTTCATCCCAATCTAATCCAGAAGTCATAGTTGCTAGATCAATAATTCGTACATCACTTGCAAACTCTCCTTTAAGTTCAGGTATATAATCTACAACCTTATCATCAAGACTATTAATATATCCTAACTCTAGAGCTTTACCCATCATCATAGAAACAAGAGTTTTTGCCATTGAAAAAGAATTTGAAGATGAATTAGATGAATATCCCTTATAATATTTTTCGGCAATAATTGTATCCTTATGGATCACAATATATGCAACTGTTCCAAATTCCTTATTTATTTGCTCAAATTCATCTGAGAAAGTATCAACTAGATTTTCACTTTCATTCCAGGGAAATTTTTCATCGTTAGCCTTTATAGTTTCATAATCAAAATATTTTAAATCATCAATAAAAACTGTTGTCTGACCATTTAAATAAACCACCCGAATACCTTTTATAAAGTACTCTAGATTTAGAACATAAACTGTAGAGAATATTATTGCAATTGTTATTGCTAAAATTTTTATTGTTTTCATTTCTTTTCAATTTGTGAGTCAACAATTTCAGTAAAAGTTTGTTGAGGCTCTAATTCTGGATCTTCTTTCTTTTTTCGGTTAATTGACCCTTGAATCATAATAAGCATTGAGGCAATAATAATTACTAAGAGAACTTTTTCATCTACTATATTACTTTTTTGGATATCATAGTCAGCTATACTCAAAAATAAAAGTATTGTAATTAATCCTCTTGGAGAAAAATATAGAAGTGGTTGTGATTCTTCATCATTTATAACTATGGATAGATAAAAATATCTTACACCATACATAATAAGTAAAACTGTTGCGCCAATAATATATGGTTCAAATTCTACAAAGCTTTCGAGTGGTATAGAAAACCCAAAAAACAAAAAGAAAAAAGTTCTAACTAAAAAAGTTGACTCTGCTGTTAATAAATGAAACTCATGAAGATCAGATTTTCCAACTTTATCAGTTTTAATGTATTTTTTTAAACTTTTGGGAATAAGGTTTTTAAAGTTTGATAAAAATATTCCAAAAATAAAAATTAATACTAATGAGGGAAGCTTTAAGAAATCTTTCCCTATCTCATATGCTAGTATTAAGAGGGCAAGAATAAGAAAGAACTTAACATGATGTTCAATCCTTTGAATAAGTTGAAAAAGAAGATAAGTTATAGCGATTGAAATTATTATAATTAAAAAAATCTGACCAATTAGAGTTATAATAGGTTCAATTCCAATAAGAGGTTCACCTTTTTCTGCTTGTCTAATTGAATAATAAAAAAACATAATTCCAAGTATATCAGAAAACGTTGATTCATAAACTATAAATTCTTTATTCTTTGTAATTAATCCTGAAGCTGAAGGAATTGCAACAGCACTGCTTATTATTGATAAGGGTATTGCATATATAACTGATGTCGGATAAGAGAGCCCTATTATTTCTCCAAAGAAAAGACTGACTAAGACTATATTAATAACAAGTATTACTAAAGCAGCGAGAAAACCTTTAATTATGATAGCTGTCTTTTCCTTTCTAATCTCTAATTCAATTGCTGCTTCAAGCACAATAAGAATAAGACCTATAGTTCCAAGAACAGGAACTAGACTATCTAAAAATTCAAAATTGGAATATCCATAATAAGATGAAATTGATCTTGCAATAATTCCTGTAAAGACTAAAAGAATCACAGATGGAAACTTTGTTCTTCTTGCAAAAATGTCAAACAAATAAGAGAAAATTATCAGTAAAGGAAGAACAATTAAAATTGAGCTAACATCCATCCTATTAAATTAATACTATTTAATCAATTTCACCTATTCTACATTAATATTTTATTGTGAAAAGAATTATGCAAAAAAAATGTTAATTAGTTTCCGATTTTGACATTTGAGTCTATATTTGCAATTTAGAATCATTTTAAATAAGTAGATATTAAAGCCTCAAAATTAAAATACTTGTTCAGCCTAATGCTTGTTGTATCAGTTAGTTATGGACAGCAGGATATTGACAATATTAATAATACAAAATTAGAGGAAGTTGTCGTAACTGCAACAAAAACATTAAGACAATTATCAACTTTGCCTCTCCCAGTTAAGCTCATTTCTAATCAAGAAATTAATAAGAGTAATTCTAGTAGATTGAGTGATATTTTAGATGATCAACCTGGTATTTTTATTGTTCCAGACTTTGGTGGAGGTAATGGTGTCCAAATTCAAGGTCTTGATTCACAATACACGTTATTACTAATTGATGGTTCTCCTGTAATTGGTAGACAATCAGGTACGCTAGACCTAGATAGAATATCTATTGGAAACATTGAACAGATAGAAATTATAAAAGGAAGTTCATCAAGTTTATATGGAACAGATGCTATTGGAGGAGTCGTAAACCTTATAACATCAAGGACTAATGATTCAATTTCAGCTGATGTTAGTTATAAAATCTCAACGTTTAACACTAATGATTTTTCTTTTAATATTGGTAAGATTTCAAATAAAGGTCATAATCTAAATTTATATTTCAATTCTTTTCTTAGTGACGGTTATGACTTAAATGACGATCCAATCCTAAAAACAGTTGAACCCTATAAAAGTTATACAGGATTTTTGCGTCACAATTTTAAAAAAAATAAATGGTCATTTTTTTCTTCATCAAGAATATACTACGAAAATCAAGATTTTAAACTTGATGAAAATTCATATGGAAGAAATATTATAAATGAATCTAGTATTAATTCATCTATTAATTTTCAAAATAATGAGAGTCATAAATTAGTTTTTGAAAACTATTATACTAATTACAAAAATGATGAAGAGTTTGATTTAAATCAAAATTTAACAGAAGAGTCATTCTTTGATCAATCTTTATTTAAATCTGAATTAAGATCAATTTTTAAAAATGATAAAAAAAACACCTTAACTCTTGGTATAGGTTTTTATAGTGAATCTCTTAAAAGAAATAATTTTTATAAAGATAAAGTAGCTCAAAATTCTATTAATTACTTTGTGCAATATGAAGGGTTTATTTTTAAAAACACAAACTATGTTTTTGGAGCTAGGTATGACCAGTATGATGAGTATGATTCAGAGTTCAGTCCAAGATTTGCAATAAGAACTCAAATTAATGATAATATTTCTTCTAAAATTTCAATTGGAAAAGGTTTTAAAACACCTGATTTCAGACAGCTTTATTTTAATTTCTCAAATTCAAGTTCAGGCTATTCAGTAATTGGATTTAATGCAGCAAAGGAAATAATATCAAATCTTCAGAATCTAGGACAAATAGCAAACCTTATTATCACTCAAGATCAGTTTGATGGAAAATTAAAACCTGAGACTTCTGTAAGTTATAATTTAGGATTCAACATAAAAACCAATAACAATATTGTTTTTGATTTTAATTTTTTTAGAAATCAAATTAAAAATTTGATCGATTATAAGATAATTGCTACAAAAACAAATGGTCAAAATATATTTAGTTACTATAATCTAAATAAGGTTTACACCCAAGGTATTGAGTTTAATACAGGATTTAATATAGATGATATAAACTTTAGAATTGGATATCAATACCTAGATGCTAAAGATGATGATGCAAAAAATCAAATAGATAAAGGAGAGGTTTTTGCTAGACTAACACCTTTATCTCCTGCCTTTAAAATTAATGATAAAGATTATTTTGGGCTTTTTAATCGCTCAAAGCACAACTTAAATTTCAAAATTTCACATGAAACTAATAATAACATTGAAATATACTTTAAATCAAAATATAGAAGTAGATATGGTATAGCAGACTCTAATGGCAATGCTATCCTTGATATATATGATGACTTTGTTACTTCTAATCTAATTTCTGATATATCAATATCAAAACAATTTAAAAATTATACTCTTACGGTTGGTTCAGATAATTTATTTGATTACACAGATCCAGAAAATATTCCTAACTATCCTGGTAGAGTTATTTATTCAAAACTTAATTTCAAACTATAAACACAACCAAATCTTAAATATAATTATGAGAACAACTACTTATTTAGCATTAGCTTTTTTATTCATTTTTTCTTCTTGTCAAAAAGATGATGAAATTCAACTTTTAGATGTTATATCCGAAAGAGTGGACAACCTATATGCACCTCAAAGTGGAGGAGTTAACCCTAGGACTGGACAATTTTCTCCAATATCAGGTGAATTTACAAAATTCAATTTTGAAACTGGACAAATAACGGTCAGTGATACCGAGTGGGATGTAGCATTCAGAGGTACTGATATAATAATTAATGGTGGAGTTTCACTTGGAACTATTGATGAACCATCTAGAACTGGGGATGCGGGAGTTTATATTGCTAATGGCACTATGAATTCTATTATGACTATAGACCTTACTTCAATAGTACAAGATGCTGCTGATGGATATGCAATTGCATCAGGAGGAGGAAATGGATGGTATACTTATCAAGGACCTCCAGTAAATTTAATAACTCCTACACCAGGAAAAATTCTAGTTTTTAGAACACATGATGGTAAATATGCAAAAATGGAAATTTTAAGTTACTATAAGGATGCACCTGACAGTCCAGATGCTTACTCTGATGAATCAAGGTATTATACTTTCAATTATGTATTTCAACCAAACGAAGGTGAATTAGTATTTTAAAAAAAAACACTACTTATTTATAATGATTCTAAATAATTATATATATTTGTTATTTAGAATCATTTTAAATAACACATAAACCAAATGAAAAAAATAATTACACTTTTTTTAACTTTAACGTTTGCTTTTATATCTGCACAGGAAAGTCAACAGCTAAATAGTTATCAGCAACAGTTTTTAAATTTATCAAAATTAGAATCTGGGCTAACTATTGGTGGATATGGTGAAGTAACTTACAACGATTACGATTCTGGCCCATCTGAGTTGGATGTTCAAAGACTAGTAATGTTATTTGCCTATAAATTTGATGACAGAGTGTCGTTCATAACTGAAGTTGAATATGAACATGTAAAGGAAGTTTACATTGAACAAGCATGGCTAAATTATGCTTTAAATGACAACACCAATCTTAGAGCGGGATTACTTTTAGTCCCTATGGGTATTGTAAATGAATATCATGAACCAACAACCTTCAATGGAGTTGAGAGACCAACTCTTGATAATAAAATTGTTCCCACCACTTGGAGAGAAATTGGAATGGGTATATCTGGAAGATTTGATAATCTTAATATGAGATATCAAGCTTATATAATGAATGGTCCTCTATCATATAATGGAGCACATAAATTAAAAGGCACTAATGGACTTCGATCTGGTAGACAAAAAGGTGCAGAGTCAGTTGGAAGTGATGCAAATCTTGCAACTAGACTAGACTATTATGGAATTCTAGGATTAAGAGTTGGACTATCATACTATACTGGAAAAACTCAAACTATAGATACTTCATTAACTGGATCTCAAGTTGGTTTAAATATGTTCGGCTTAGATGCTAGATATGTTAAAAATAATTTTTCAGCTAGATACCAGTATATAAATGCAAATCTATCAGACACTAGTCAGTATAATAATGCATCTGGAAAGGATCTTGGATCTCAAATGGGTGGATATTATATCGAAGCTGCATATAATGTTCTTCCAATTGGAGCAAGACAAAGACTTGACTTATTCTTAAGGTATGAAGATTTAGATCAACACAAAGCTGTTGATGGTATTGAAAAAAATCTTGCATTTCATAGAAAAGAATGGACATTTGGAGCTTCATATCATTTATCAAGAGGTTCTGTCTTCAAAATTGATTATCAGTCAAAAGGAACCGCTGTAAATAATAGTGATGCAAAGGGACAATTTAATATGGGTGTTGGTATATTTTTCTAGACAGTGAAAAAAGCTACTTTTCTTATATTAGTTTATTTGTTGATTAATTCATCTTTTGCTTTTACACAGATTAATAAAAAGGCAGATAAAGAAATCAAAAAAGTCTTTTCAATTGATAATTATCAATTGGAAAGAGCCATAAACCAAAACTTTGAAGATTTCTTATCAAAAAGATTACTATCAATAATTTCAAATAATCAAAAGATAGGCTATGCCTACTTGGGGACAGCCCCAAGCCAAACAAAATATTTTGATTATATAGTTATATTTGATGATAATCTTACTATTCAATCAATCAAAATCTTAGTTTACAGAGAGGACTACGGTGGAGAAATTGGAAGCAAAAGATGGCTTAGTCAATTTATAGGAAAGGGCTTAATTGAAAGATTTAAATACAGAAAAAATATTGCTGCAATCTCAGGTGCAACAATCTCTGTTAATTCTATAACAGATGCTGTAAATGATATATTATCCTACCTTACTTCCTTAAAAACTCAAGGAGTAATTTGATATAGTAGTTTAATTGCTCTTCTCAAAAATTTTCAATAATTTCATAGAAAATCCAAATGAAGTTTTTGAAAAACAAAATGTCGTTGAGATTGAGAATTTTTATCTCAATGATTTTGTTAGTGTTTACCGCTATTCTTCTTGTTTTAGGCTCAACTTATTACCAATATAGAACTGAATCTGATCAATATAACTCATACAGACAGGAAAGAAAGGAAAGTCAACTTAAAAGACAGATCAACTATATTGTAAATAAATATAATCTTTCAAATAACTATGACAAGTGGGATGATTATGCAAATGATTTTGAGGAAATAACTAAGATTCATAGTGTTGAATATTCTATTTTTACTATTGAAGGGTCACCTCTTTTTTATTCTTATCTACCATTAGAAGTAATTTCAAACAATTACTCTTTAGATATAGACTTTGCAAAAATGTTAGTATCAAATGAAGAAGGAAAGTTTACTTCTGAAAATTTTACTGACGTAGGAAAATTTCAATCTTCATACAGTGTCTTGAAAAGTGATGCAGGAGAAAAGTATGCAATATTATTTTTCCCATACTTCCAAGATGTTTCATTTGCTGAAAGTGAATTGAATGTTTTCTTGTCAACTTTATACCAGATATACTTTATCATGTTGGTAGTAGCAATCGTTCTTGCCTATTTTATTTCAAGATTTGTTACTAGGTCAATCGAAACAATAAGATTGAAAATTGGACAAACAGGTCTTTTGAAAAAAAATGAAAAAATCTATTTAAATAATGCTACTAAAGAAATAGATAGTTTAGTTAATTCATACAACAAGATGATTGATGATTTGGAGGATAGTGCCCAAAGATTAGCAAAAACTGAAAGAGAACAAGCTTGGCAAGAAATGGCTAAACAGGTTGCTCATGAGATAAAAAATCCATTAACACCAATGAGATTAACTGTTCAAAGCTTTCAGAAAAATAATGGTTTAAATTCAGATGAAGAAAAACTAAAACTAAATGATTTTTGTGAAACATTAATTGAACAGATTGACACAATGAGTAATGTGGCTACTTCTTTTTCTGATTTTGCAACTCTTCCAAAGACACAACTAGAAAAAACTGATATAGTAGAGGCAACAAAAAAAGTTGTAGAAATCTTTGAACATAATAATATTACTCTTGAGACTTCAAGTGATAATATTTTTATAAAATTGGATAAAGCTCAATGGATTAGAGTAATGACTAATTTAATTAAAAACAGTATTCAGGCTATCCCTCATGATAGAGAGCCTAATATTGAAGTTAAAATAAAAGAGGCATCTAAAACTATTAAGATAATAGTATCTGATAATGGACTGGGGGTTTCTAAAAGTAATAGAGAGAAAATATTTGAACCAAAGTTTACCACAAAATCTGACGGAATGGGCTTGGGACTTGGAATTGTAAAAAGTATTATTAGCTCCCACAGAGGAAAAATCTCTTATAAATCAAAGAATAATAAGGGTACTGTTTTTACAATTTCACTTCCTAAATAACTAACAAAATTCGTTGTAAGCTTGGGTGAGATTTTCAGAAATAAGATCTGCCTCTCTACCTTCAATATGATGTCTTTCAACCATATGAACCAATTCACCATCTTTGAATAATGCAATAGATGGAGAAGATGGTGGAAAAGGTAACATTTCTTCCCTTGCAGTATTTGTTGCTTCAATATCAAAACCAGCAAACACTGTACAGAGATTATCAGGTTTTATATTATTAGATAATGACATAATTACTCCTGGTCTTGCATTTCTTGCTGCACACCCACAAACTGAATTAACAACTATTAATGTTGTCCCTTGTTTTGATAATATTGATTTTACATCATCTGATGTAGTTAGATCAGAAAAGCCTGAATCAGTTAATTCAAGTTTCATTGGTTTTACGATTTCTTCTGGGTACATGTTTTATATTTTGTACAAATATATAAAGAAACTTAAAAAATAAATCTAGATTAACTTATATTTAGCTTTCAATTATTAATCTTTAACATTGAAAAACAAACAACTAAAATATGACACTGCTTATCTTAAGATGGCAGATGAATGGTCTAAGCTTTCCTATTGTAAAAGAAGACAAGTTGGTGCATTAATTGTTAAAGACAAAATGATTATATCAGACGGATATAATGGGACTCCATCAGGATTTGAAAATTTTTGTGAGGATGAAGATGGTTATACAAAATGGTATGTCCTTCATGCTGAAGCAAATGCAATTGCTAAAGTTTCTGGCTCCACACAATCTACTAAAGGAGCTACTTTGTACATTACACTTTCACCATGTAGAGAATGTAGCAAGCTTATTTTTCAATCGGGAATATCAAGAGTTGTTTATTCTAAAAAATACAAAGATCAATCAGGTATTGATTTTCTAGTAAAGTCGGGAATAAATGTTGATTTTATTGAAATTTAGTCGTGGTTTCTATTTTTAATTCTTTTAGAAGTCATTAAAATTAAAATTAGAATAAGAGCACATAATGAAAGTATAAAACATATTAGTGCAATTCTATTTTCGTCTCCCAGAAAGTTATAGATATTTAATTGTGTTAAGTTAAATACTACAAGTAAAATTGTTAAAAACAATAATATTTTTTCGAAGTTTTTCATTTTGTTAATGCAAACATAACTCAAAAAAAATTATTACTTCTAATTTAAATCATCATTTTAACACCCAATTATAATTGAGATATTTATATTTTTTTAAATTATATTTTCAGCAATAATCAGTAAAATTTTTTAAAAATTAAATTAAAAAAGTTATCCTTTTTCAATGTTAAAAACTTTATGTTAATCTTTCAAAACTCACTTTCAATTTTCATATTAATTTTAAATATTTGAAGTAATGAAAACAAGCCAAAACTAAATTTATTAATATGCAGCAAGAACCACTTTTACAAGAAAACAAAGACAGATTCGTAATATTCCCAATTGAACATCATGATATTTGGGAATGGTATAAAAAATGTGAAGCTAGTTTTTGGACTGCTGAAGAAATTGATCTCCACTCAGATTTAAATGATTGGAGTGAGAAATTAAATGAAGATGAAAGATATTTCATTAAACACATATTAGCTTTTTTTGCTGCTTCTGATGGAATCGTAAATGAAAATCTAGCAGAAAATTTTGTAAATGAAGTTCAATATTCTGAGGCTAAATTTTTCTATGGATTTCAAATTATGATGGAAAATATTCATTCAGAAACATACTCTTTGCTTATAGATACATATGTTAAGGATGATAAAGAAAAGGACAAACTATTTAAAGCCATTGAAACTTTTCCTGCAATTAAGAAAAAAGCAGATTGGGCTCTTAAATGGATTGAATCTGATTCTTTTGCTGAAAGACTTATAGCATTTGCTGGTGTTGAGGGTATATTCTTTTCAGGCTCATTTTGTTCAATCTTTTGGCTTAAGAAAAGAGGACTGATGCCTGGTTTAACTTTTTCAAATGAATTAATTTCAAGAGACGAAGGTGTACATTGTGATTTTGCAGTTCACCTTCACAACAATCATATTATCAATAAGGTTCCAAAAGAGAGAATTAGAGAGATATTAATTGATGCCCTAAATATCGAGAGAGAATTTATTACAGAATCATTACCAGTTAGTCTTATTGGAATGAATGCTAAATTAATGACTCAATATTTAGAATTTGTTACAGATAGATTATTAGATCAATTTGAGTGTGAAAAAGAATTTAACGTAACAAATCCATTTGATTTTATGGATATGATAAACCTACAGGGTAAAACTAACTTCTTTGAAAAAAGAGTTGCAGAATATCAAAAAGCAGGTGTTCTTAATAATGATAAAAAAGAAGAGTCAAACTTCGGTCTTGACGATGACTTCTAAACTATTATCAAACAAGTAATTTAAAAAGTTAAAAATAAATATATGTACGTACTAAAAAGGGACGGAAGGAAAGAGCCGATAATGTTTGATAAAATTACTGCTAGAATTAAAAAACTATGCTATGGTTTTAACGAATTGGTTGACCCAGTTAGAGTCGCGATGAGAGTAATTGAAGGTCTTTACGATGGTGTAACAACGTCAGAGTTAGATAACCTTGCAGCTGAAATTGCAGCAACAATGACAACTACTCATCCTGATTACGCATCCTTAGCAGCAAGAATTTCTGTTTCAAACCTTCACAAAAATACTCTCAAATCTTTTTCAGAAACGATGAAAGATTTGCATGAGTATGTAAATCCAATTACTGGAAAAAAAGCACCTTTATTATCTGATGAAGTAATGAAGGTTATTAAGAAAAATTCAGAGTTATTAGATTCAAAAATTATTTATAATAGAGACTTTGGGTATGATTACTTTGGATTTAAAACTCTAGAGAGATCCTATTTATTAAAAATTAATGGAAAAATTGTAGAGAGACCTCAACATATGTTAATGAGAGTTTCTGTTGGTATACATTTAGACGATATAGATGCTGTTATTGACACCTATGAGCTAATGTCAAAAAAATATTTCACTCATGCTACACCAACTCTTTTTAATGCAGGTACACCTAAACCTCAGATGTCGTCTTGTTTCCTTCTAACAATGAAAGATGATAGTATAGATGGAATTTATGATACACTAAAACAAACTGCTAAAATCTCACAATCTGCAGGAGGTATAGGTCTTTCAATTCATAACATAAGATCAACAGGATCATATATATCAGGAACAAATGGAACATCTAATGGGATAGTACCAATGTTGAGAGTTTTTAACGATACAGCAAGATATGTAGATCAGGGTGGTGGAAAAAGAAAGGGTTCTTTTGCAATTTATATTGAACCATGGCATGCTGATATATACGACTTTCTTGATCTAAAGAAAAATCATGGTAAAGAAGAAATGAGAGCTAGAGATTTATTCTATGCAATGTGGATGCCAGATTTATTTATGAAGAGGGTTGAAAATAATGAAGAATGGACTTTAATGTGTCCAAACGAGTGTCCAGGATTATACGATTGTCATGGAGATGAGTTTGATAAGCTTTATTTAAAATATGAAAAGCAATCAAAAGGTAGAAAATCAATAAAAGCAAGAGAGCTGTGGGAAAAAATTCTAGAGTCTCAAATTGAGACTGGAACACCATACATGTTATATAAAGACTCTGCTAATAGAAAATCAAATCAGAAGAATTTAGGAACTATAAGATCTTCAAATTTATGTACAGAAATATTAGAGTATACATCAGAAGATGAAATAGCGGTTTGTAATTTAGCATCAATTGCTCTTCCAATGTTTGTTGAAGATGGTGAATTCAATCATCAAAAACTATATGACGTAACAGTTAGAGTAACTAAAAATCTTAATAAAGTTATAGATAGAAATTATTATCCAGTTAAGGAGGCAGAAAATTCAAATTTTAGACACAGACCAATCGGTCTAGGTGTTCAAGGTTTGGCAGACGCATTCATTTTACTAAGACTTCCATTTACATCTGAGAAAGCAAAAGAATTAAATCAGGAGATTTTTGAAACTATTTATTATGGAGCTTTAAATGCATCTGTTGAAGAAGCTAAAAAAGATGGTCCATACCAAACTTATAAAGGATCACCAATTTCTCAAGGTGAATTTCAACATAATATGTGGGGAGTTAAAGATGAAGATTTAAGCGGAAGATGGGATTGGAATAAGCTAAGAAAGCAAGTCAAAAAAAATGGTGTGAGAAACTCACTTTTAGTAGCACCTATGCCAACAGCAAGTACATCTCAAATTCTTGGAAATAATGAATGTTTTGAGCCATATACTTCTAATATATATACTAGAAGAGTATTATCTGGTGAATTTATAATTGTAAACAAACACTTACTAAATGATTTAGTTGAACTAGGTCTTTGGAATGAAGACATGAAGCATGAATTAATGGGAGCAAACGGCTCTATTCAAAATATTGACGGAATTCCTGATGATCTTAAAGAGCTCTACAAAACTGTATGGGAGATGAGTATGAAGGATATAATAGATATGTCTAGGCAAAGAGGTTATTTTATTGATCAGTCCCAATCTCTTAACTTATTCATGGAAGGTGCTACAATGTCTAAATTAACATCTATGCACTTCTATGCATGGAAATCTGGATTGAAAACCGGAATGTATTACTTAAGAACAAAAGCTGCTGTTGATGCTATTAAATTTACTTTGAAAAAGAAAGAAGTTGCATCACCTGTTACTGTTGAACCAGAAGTTGTCAAAGAAGAGGTTGGAGAAATAGAAATAACTAGAACAGAGAAAGCAACTGTTGTAAAATCAAAACAAAAACCCGTTGCTGTTGAACCTTTAACACCTGAGGAACTTAAGCAAATATTATCTCAATCTAAGGAAAATGAAGATGATGATTGTTTAATGTGTGGTTCTTAAAAAAGAGAATCTAATTTTTTAAAAAAGCCCCAATAAAATGGGGCTTTTTTTATTAATTATCTGAATCAGATGGTTCAGCTGGTTTGACAGTTTTATCATATGACAGATAGTAATCTTCTATTAGGCTTGTTAAAGCTTTCATTAGATCTTTAGACTCTTGAAGAATACTAAAATAGAGTGTAGTATTTTTCGGACTTTTTTCCTCTAGAGTTCTAGTTCTAGAAATTTGAGATTGTATTTTTTCTTCAAGTAACCCAATTGTTTTATTCTTAGTTAGGTTAATAGTCTCAATATCATTAAAAGATTTATTTTTAAATGTTGAAGAAACAGTTTCAAAAAGTTCTGACATTACTTCTTCTATAGCTAATAAATCTCTTATTTGATTAAGAGTAAGTTTTCTATGATTGTTATTAATATGTTTATGACTAATCTTAGAAATATATTCTATTGATTGAGTTATATCTTGAAGAGAGCCTAGAAGATTTATATAAAAATTACTAGCACTAAGACTAGATTCATCTAGATTTCTAATGAAGAAAAATAATTTATCTTTTAGATTATCGACCTCTTTTGAGAGCTTAGCTATTTGATCTTTATTTTTTTTCAATTCAGTTAAGTCATGACTAGAAAGTCCTTTGATAACATTATTAAAAATTTTACTAGATCTATTAGTTAATTTGGAGATATTTTTAGCACTTTCATTTATAACTCCTTGAAGTGAGCTACTCTCTGCTTGAACTAAAATCTCTTCAACAGTGTTTTCTTTTTCTTTTTCCTTATTTCCTTTTATATAATTTCTTACGAGTAATAAGATTGCAAAGAATAATAACACCGCGATCATTAATTCACTAATATTAATTAGATAAGCAATTACACCAGCTGCAGTGAATGCAATTAGTGCAGTTCCAAACCAACCTGCAATTACATTTAGTACACCAGCAACTCTATAAACAGCACTTTCACTACCCCAGGCTCTATCAGAAAGAGAAGTTCCCATAGCTACCATAAAAGTCACATATGTTGTAGATAGAGGAAGTTTATAAGATGTGGCAAATGAAATTAAGATTCCAGCAACCATTAGATTAACAGATGCTCTAATTACGTCAAATGAAGGTCTGTTATTTTGTGATATTTTTTTTGTAAATATTTCTGGGATTTCAAATCTTTTTTCAATCACACTATTAACTGAAGTTGGTAACATTCTACTAAATAAGTTAGATAAGTTGGATGCAACTCTCACGATAAATCTAGATAAAAAGTTTGCATTAAACCTTTCTGAAACTTCGCCTTGATTTGATAGGTCAAGTTCTGTTTTTACAACTCTTTGAGCTTTTTTTGAAAACCATAATGTAAGAACCATAACTACCCCAGCTATTACAAGTAAAAAGTTTGGTGTAGCAACTTTTGTTGCTAGAACTTGCATGCTAAATTCATTAGCAGCTACTCCCGAAGCAATCCATGCTTCATATGATTGCCAAGCTGCAATTGGAACTCCAATAAAATTCACAAGATCATTTCCTGCAAAAGCAAGTGCCAAGGCAAATGTTCCAACTCCAATAATAACTTTATAGATGTCTACATTAAAAAAATGTATTAAAACATATGATATAAAGGACCATAAAACAGAGCTGTATGCTATAATAGAAATTACATTAGATTCTAAAAAATCTTTGATTGTAACTCCTCCAATTAAACTAAAACTTTCTCCTGCATAAGATGTCCCTTTAATCCCCTTCATTAGTATAAAGTATGAAATAGCTGTTAAAGCAATTCCTCCAAACACAGCTCCAATCCAGGTAGCTTTTGTTTTGAAATCATATGATAATAGTAGCCTTGAAATCCATTGTACAATTGCACCAATAGTAAATGCTACAAATACAGACAGCAGTATTCCTAAGATTATTTGTGTGGCCTTAGATGTATTAATATAAATAGCTAAATCAGAAAAAGATCCGTTATCAACTCCAATTTTTATGAGAGCCATAGCAACAGAGGCTCCTAGTAATTCAAAAACTATAGATACTGTTGTTGAAGTTGGCATTCCAATAGTGTTAAAGAAGTCTAATAATAAAATATCAGTAATCATTACTGCCATAAATATTATCATAATCTCGCTAAACATAAATTCCCCTGGGTTGAAAATTCCTTTTCTTGCAACTTCCATCATACCACTTGAAAATACACAACCAATAAATATCCCAATACTGGCGACAATCATTATAGTTTTAAATGATAACACTTTTGATCCAATTGCAGAATTTAAAAAATTTACTGCATCATTACTTACACCTACGATAAGATCAGCAAATGCTAATCCAATTAGTGCAATAAGAATTAAAAAATATATACTTTCCATAATAATTAAAACTTTTTAGCTAATCTAACTCTAACTGTATTTGATGAGTCCCATCCAACTCTATATGTGAAATCTTTTACAGGAATATCCACACCAAATGCAGCATTCATGTTTTCTTCATGATTAAATTCTTTTTGCACCCACAAACTCGCTTTTTCTAGCTTATACATTAATCTAGGCTCTATAGTAGCTTGATCTTTTTCAACTTTATAATGTACCGGTAAACTTAATGTAAGCTTTTCAAAAACTGGAATTTTATGTCTGTAAGTAAATCTATTTTCCTCTTTATCAGTTCTATGTCTTATCTCAAAACCAGCATATGAGGTAGATAAGTATGCTTTGCCATTTGTACGAAATTCATAACCTATCTTTTGAGAGTAAGTCGTTGATGTGATAAGTAGAAGAATAAGTAGAAATAAATATTTTTTCATTTTCTTGTATAATTATTTTTAACAAATATCATAAATGAATTGATTTTCAATGTTAAATTAACTTAAAGATTAAGTTATAATAGTTATTTTTTTTATCAAAAATATATGCTGAACCTATTCTTATTCAGGACAATAGAGATAATAATTATTGGATTTAAACAGAAAAAATTTATACTTTCGCTTCTAAATCTTATAACAATGTCCAAGTTTGGAGAATTATTAGACGAAAAGAAACCATTATTACTTGTTTTTTTCAGTGAGTTTGATGAGTTATCAACTTCTCTGCATCCTATTTTAAAAGATGTTGCAGCAGCTGTCGGAGATAAAGGGAAAGTCATTAAAATTAATACTGAAAAAAATATTAAATTATCTGAAGCTCTAAGAGTTAAGGTAATACCAACTTTAATGATTTATAAATTTGGAGAGATGGTTTGGAGACAAAGTGGAGATCAAGATGCCAATACACTTATAAGTTTGATGAAAGATCAACTTAACTAATTTACTCAACCATTTTACTTAACATCTCTTTTAGATTTTTATCATAATCATTATAAAGTTCAACATCATAAGTTTCTATCTGATTGATTAATCTGCTATACTGATTAATATCAGATGTTATGCCCTCTATATAAAAGACCTGTTCATCTTCGTCAATATTTGAGAAAACTGAAACTCTTCTGATTAATTGTTCTTCTATTTTATCTATAATATTCTTTGAATATTCTAATTCATTTAATTCTAATAGTGACAATATAAAATTGGAAAGAGATATATAATAGTCATATTCGCCATAGATATAGCTAAATTTTTCGGAGCTAGATATAAAACTTTTTATCTGATCGGATAAAATATCTTTCTCGCCAGAACTTTGAATCGTTTCAATCAGATTTCTGAACCTTTCTATATCTGATATAATTTCTTCTCCAACATCATATTGGTTGAATATCTCAAGTGAAGCAAAATAATTTAATTTATCAGCATATTTAAAAGATAATTTTTTTGCAGCCTCTCTTGCTTTATTATCTTGATTTATATTGTAATAGGCTTGAACAAAAGGAGTCCATAAACTATAGTAACCATAATAATTAATTGGCATTTTAGAAAAGGCTAGATCTATAATTTCTTCTGCTTTATCATATTTACCTTCATTAATAAGAACTTCAGATAATCTTGAAAGATTACTCCTAAAAGAAATACTATTCTTTCTCGTCTCGGGATCATGATATATTTCATCACTTTCAGAATTACCCCAAGACCATTTTTTTACAATTTCATACATTAAATCTGAGTCAATCCTACCCATCTCATATGGGTTATTTTCAATTGAAGTTTTTATCGGAACTAATTTATAGACAAGTCCGTCTAGTTGAAGATAATCTTTCATCCAAATATATTCAGACTCCTCATAGCTCCCACCTGTGAAATAAATTGGTCTTTCCCAATTGTTGTTAGCAAGTATGTCTAACATCATTATTTGATTTTTTGTAATAATAGACTCAGGTAAATCTATGTCAATATAATCTACAATTAGGCCTCTATCTTTTTCTTTTACTATACCACTTTTTATAACATTTTCTTTATCTACAGGAAGTCTAATTTTATTAGTAGGATAGAATACTGTTTCAAGTGCATTTATAGGATAATCAGAAACATCTCCTCCTGATTGAGTTATTAAGTTTCTATATTTTGTTCTAGGATTATCACTTGCAACCCAATCAACAAAATCATTAATATCCCATCTTATTGAGTCTAGTAAGTTTTCGTATCTAATATAATCTCTGACTCCAAAAGCATACTGCTCATGTTCCATTTGAGAAGGAATTGGACTACTACCGTATGCCCTTCTTTTCATTTGATCAATATACCAATCTGTTGCTAAAAGACTAGTGTTAATAGTCCTAACATCAGTTCTAAATTCTTCTATTTCTTGGGCATACCATAGTGCAAAAGTATCATTATCCCCAATTGTAAAAATCATTGCATCTTTATCTTTTTCAATTGATTGTAGATATGCTTTTGAAATAGACTGAGCAGTATATCTGTCTGATCTATCATGATCATCCCAATTATTGAATGCCATTAAAAAAGGAACAGCAACAACACAGGATAGGTATATAATAGATTTTGAGATTTTATTATCAAATTTTTTCAAATAATTCATTATTGCAGCAAAGCCCATCCCAATCCAGATTGAAAACACATAAAAAGATCCTACAAGCGCGTAGTCTCTTTCTCTTGGTTCAAAAGGACGTTCATTTAAATAAAACTTTAGTGCTAGTCCTGTGAATAGAAAAAGTAAAAGTAATGTCCAGAAAGACTTGATATCATATTTGTAACAATACATTAATCCAATTAATCCAAGAATAAGAGGAAGAAAATAGTAAGTGTTCCTAGCTTTATTATTTTTTTGATCTTCGCTAAGATTTTTTTGATTTCCTAACCTTAACTCATCAATAAAATTTACTCCACTTAACCAATTTCCATTCAGTATAGAATACTCACCTTGAACATCATTTTGTCTTCCAGCAAAATTCCACAAGAAATAGCGCCAATACATATAATTAATTTGATAAGAGAATAAAAAGTTTAAGTTATCAAAAAGAGTTGGTTTACTTATTTTCAGATATGGGCCAACAGATCTAAAGAACTCATTGTAGTCTTCACCCGTTACTTCTCCTTGAAGTTCAAGGTTTTGGAATTCATTTACACTTTGAACAATTCTTTCTTCTGATTTATATCTATCAAGGATTTCAAATTTCAAAGGATTTGTAAAGTTCATGTAGTTCGCTGCATGATTTGAACTCCATAATCTAGGGATTAAACCTCTGTGATCAGAATTTGAATTTATTTCAGAATCTTCCCAATTATTTACTACTTTATATCTATTAGTAAGATAATCTCTTTCATATTTTGGTTTTCCATCTATATAAGGTTCTTTGTCATCTTGCGGAGCATAAATATCTGAAAACATAGGTCCATAAAAAAGATATGTCTTAGGGTATTGTTCTAATCTATAGTAGGCTAAAAGTGTTCTTGCATCTGATGGAGAATTTTCATTTATCACTGTGTTTGCATTTGATCTAATAGGAAGCATTACCCAAGATGAAAATCCAATAAAAACAAAAAGAACGCAAAGTATTAATGTGTTTAATTGAATCATTCCCTTTGATCTAGTATACATAAGTGTTCTGTAGAATAGAAAAATTATTAAAAAAGCTGCTATGATTGTTCCAGAGTTAAAAGGTAAACCTATTGAGTTTACAAAGAAAACTTCAAGTTGACCAAATAATGCTAAAGTAGATGGAAGTAAAAGTTTAAAAATAAATAACAGAACTGAAACTGAAATTACATTTGCTAATAAAAAACTCTTGATTGTAATTTTTTTATATTTTTTAAAGAAATAGATCATTCCAATTGCAGGAATTGTCAATATGGCCATAAAATGAACTCCAAATGAAAGACCAATTAAAAATGCAACTAACAACAACCATCTATCACCTCTTACATTATCAAAATCTTTTTCCCATCTTAGTCCAGTCCAAAATGTTGCTGATAAAAAAAGCATAGCTAAAGCATATACTTCTGACTCAACTGCATTGAACCAAAAACTATCTGAAAACATAAAAGCAAGAGCTCCAATTGAAGCACTTAAAATAATATTTAAGCTATTAGAAAAATTATTTTTGCTAAATATTTTTTGAAGAAATAATGTTGTTGACCAAAAAAGGAATAATATAACAAATGCACTTGATACAACAGATAGAAAGTTAACTGCAATGGCAATGGATTCATTATCTGATGCGAATAATGCAAAAATTGCACCCATCATTTGATAGAATGGTGCGCCTGGTGGATGACCAACTTGAAGTTTTGCAGATGTAGATATATATTCTCCAGCATCCCAATAACTCGATGTTGGTTCAACTGTTAAACCATATGTAATTAATGCAACTGAAAACAGAAGCCACCCAATCACATTATTAATTTTTCGAAACTTAGTTTCGGACATATTAGCCTTTTGTATTAATTATAAATTTAGTACTGACTACATAAAAACATTTAGATAATCTAATTCAAGGTTTTTGAATTTTGAATTAAATTCAGGAATATCCTCTGAAATAATTGAATTATATTTTTCAAGTTGAATATTTACTTTTTTAATTAATTCATTTTTAACCATTATATCTTGATCTGTTGGGCCAAAATCTCCACCTCGAAATGCAGAATTCAAGTTCCCTAAATTATTAGTTAGTTTAACACCATAATTAAGAGGGTCTTGATTACTTTGATTTTTAGTTTGATAAAGTTCATTTTCAATTATATCAATAGATTCAAAAATTAATTTTGATTCATTGATTAAGTTTTTTGCTGATTCATTGTCAGCGTAATCTGATTGAAACTTATTAAGATCATTTTTAATTTTTCTAATATTTTCTATTGCATTATGAGCGTCAGCAACTACTCCATTTATTTCATTTACAAACTCAAATTGTGCTTTTATATCTTCTATTGAGCCTTCTGAAGTAGGATCTTTATGAATTGTAAAATCTTGAGTTAATTCCTTTTCATTTACTTTAAGCTTAACTATATAATCTCCTGGAACAGCTTTAGCACCTGAAAAATCTGCTCCCCATAAAACCATTTTATCAAGTCTTTTTGCTCCGGGATATTTCATATTCCAAACAAATGAATTACCACCTTTTTCAACCTTCATTAAATTCTCTTTACTCTTATTTGAAAACTCCTTAATTAATGATCCATCTTTAGAGTGGATTGAAAGTTTAACTTCATCACTTTCGTTATCAAAACTTGGAAGAAAATAATGAATAATGACTCCATTTGGAAGGTTAGTTCCAGCAGTTAGAGACTTTCTTCCTCCTGAGCCTCGCATTCTGTATGAATCTTTTGGCTTATACAGTTTTTCTTCATCAACTGAACTAGATAACTGATGGATAACTGTTAAGTCATCAAGCATCCAGATACTTCTTCCCTGCGTAGCAACAATTAATGAATTATCTTTTATTGTAAGATCAGTTATTGGAACTATTGGTAAATTCTTTTGAAATTTATTCCAACTAGTACCTTTGTCATAAGATATATACATTCCAGTTTCAGTTCCAGCATATAAGATGTTCTTATTAGATTTATCAGCTCTTAACACTCTTGTAAAATGTTCATCATCTATCCCACTAGTTATAAGTTTCCAGTTTTTACCATAATCTTCAGTTACGTATAAATATGGTGTGAAATCACCTAGCTTATATCTAGTTCCAGCTACGTAAGCTGTACCTGTATCAAATGATGATGCATCAATGCTATTTATCATCAGCCATTCTGGTATTTTTTTTGGAGTAACATTTTCCCAAGTTTCACCACTATCTTTTGTAAGATGAATCATACCGTCATCACTTCCAACCCACATTAGACCTTCTTGAATTGGAGACTCATCAACTGCAAATATTGTAGCATAATATTCAACACCGGTATTATCCTGAGTGATTGGCCCACCAGAAGAAACAAGTTTAGACTTATCGTTTCTTGTTAAATCAGGACTTATTGTTTCCCAGCTTTGACCTTCGTCAGTTGAAAGATGTACTTGATTTGAAAAAGTGTAAAGCTTTGACGCATCATGTTTGCTAAATGCAATAGGAAAATTCCAATTAAATCTATATTTCATTGCTTCAGCTCCTTCACCAAGTGTAGTAATTGGCCAAACGTTTATTGTTCTAGATGTTTGTTTTTCATGATTCCTTCTTTCAAGAAATCCAAGATAACTTCCTCCATAAACAATTTCATTATTGTTTGGGTCAATAGCTATATGTCCAGATTCTCCACCTGCAGTACTTTCCCAGTCATCATCGCCAATATTATAGCCAAGACTTCTGTGTCTAACTCTTTGAGTTGAATTATCTTGTTGAGCAACATAAATTCTATAAGGAAATGAATTATCAGTAGTAACTCTATAGTATTGTGCAGTAGGTTGATTATAATATGTACTCCAAGTCTTTCCTTTATCATAAGAAACCTGAGCACCTCCATCATCACCAATTATAAGTCTATTGTTGTCTTCTGGTGCAATCCATAAATCATGATGATCACCATGAGGAGCATATGAAGATTTAAATGTTTTTCCTCCATCATCTGAATAATGATATGCTACATTCATTACATAAACACCATCTATATCTTGAGTATCAGCATATATTTTTGAATAATACCAAGCTCTTTGTCTTAAAGACCTGCTACTATTAGTATACATCCAATTCTTTCCTCCATCATCAGATCTATAAACTCCACCCTTTTCCTGATTCTCAACGATTGCCCATACTCTTTCAGAATTTACTGGTGAAACAGTAACCCCAATTACACCTAATATTCCAGATGGGAATCCTGAATTTGTGCTAATTTTTGTCCAATTTTCTCCATTATCAATGCTTTTCCAAAGATCAGAGCCATCTCCACCACTACTTAAACTTGAAGGAGTTCTTTGAACTCTCCAAGTTGATGCATACAGAACTCTTGAATTATTAGGATCTAATACAATCTCAAAAGCACCTGAAAGATTATTTGCGTAAAGTACCTTTTTCCATGTAGCACCTCCATCAATAGACTTATATACACCTCTATCCTCAGTAGGCTTATACAAGTTACCCATAACCGCAGCATAAACTATATCATTATTTGAAGGGTCTATAACAATTCTAGGAATGTGTCTAGAATTTGGAAGACCAGAAAAAGACCAGGTTTTACCAGCATCGACACTTTTAAATACTCCATAACCTGAGGATACATTTCCTCTAATAGTAACCTCTCCACCACCGACATAAATAACATTTGGATCATCTTTAGCTATGGCAATTGCTCCAATACTTCCACCAAAGAATCCATCAGAAATATTTTCATATGTTTCACCACCATTCTCAGTTTTCCATATTCCACCTCCAGTTGCGCCAAAGTAAAAAAGATTTGGGTTACCAGGAACACCAACAACTGCAGAGGACCTTCCTCCTCTAAACGGCCCTATTTCTCTATACTCAACAGATTCGTGTAGAACTTTATCAAATGAAACAGAATTCTTTTTGGATTTTTTTTGAGAGTATAGACCTGTATTACTCATTAAAACAACTAATCCAATAAGTGTGAAGAAATTAAATATTTTTGTTATTCTCATTATTAATATATTTATAAAACCAAAGTAAAATAAAATATTTGAATATCATAAAGTGTTAATGCAATTATCTGCTTAAATAACCTACATGGACACATACGCAAACATACTATTGATTACAATACCAATTTTTTTAGTCTTAATTGTAGTTGAAGTCTCATATGGAGTTTGGAAAAATGATCAAAAACATTCCTACATGGATACTATTTCTAGCTTAAGCTCTGGATTTACAAATTTGATGGTAGACATTTTAGGATTAGGCATAATCATATTCTCTTATCCTTTTTTTTATGAAAGGTTAAAAATTGTAGAATTGGAGGAAAGTATATTATTGTATTTCTTAGCATTTGTTTGTGTTGATTTTGCAAGTTATTGCCATCATAGATTAAAACATTCAATTAATATCTTTTGGAATATGCATGTAATTCATCATAGTAGTGAGGAGTTTAATCTTGCTTGTGCATTAAGACAGAGTATAACAAATAATCTTGGTGTCGGAATTTTATTTTTAATTCCGGCAGCATTGCTTGGTGTGCCAGCAAAAATGATAAGTATTTTAGGGCCATTACATCTATTTGGACAATTCTGGTATCATACTAGGCATATTGGAAAATTAGGATGGCTAGAATATATATTAGTTACCCCCTCTCAACATCGTGTTCACCATGCAATAAACAAAGAATATATAGATAAAAATTTAGCTGCAATTTTTTGTATTTGGGATAGAGCTTTTGGAACCTTTCAAGAAGAGCTAGATGATGTGCCTTGTGTATATGGAACCCTCAAACCCGTTAATACATGGAACCCTATATTAATTAATTTTCAACATTTATCATTCTTAATTCAAGATGCTTGGCACACAAATAATATTGGAGATAAACTTAAAATATGGTTTATGCCAACAGGTTGGAGACCTCAAGACATTATAGATAAATACCCTAGGAACTCAGTAGATAATGTTTACGGACAAAAAAAATACAAACCCAACTATACTTTTTTGCATAAAATATTCGTTGGTTTTCACTTTGTAACTTTGAATATTGTCTTATTTATATTTTTAAATTCTTTTGCAGATCTATCAACTTTTGATAAATCAGGATATTTAATTTTGATATTTTCTACAATATTTAGTTTTTCATCGATAATGGATGGCTTCAAATGGTCAGTCTCATTTGAGTTTATTAGAATATTTATTGGAGTAATAGTAATATTATTGCAAGTAGATTTTCAATTGACCAGTAATCCTTCAATGTCAATATTCTTGTTAAGCTATCTAATAATCTCTTTTATTTTAAACTTATTAGTACAAAAATCAGTTCCTGAGCGTATTTTGCAAGAAATTTCATAAATATATTTTTTAGAAAAAAAAATAAATTAAATTTGCAGCTAATTGGCCTATGGTGTAACTGGTAACACGTCTGGTTTTGGTCCAGAAGAGTCTAGGTTCGAGCCCTAGTAGGCCAACAATTTTATTATATCAATAATTTATAATAAATTTGCCCAGCATTTGGATATTTGAGAGGCGACATTTTGTCCCTCTTTTTTTTTAAATAAAGTTAAGTAAATGGAAAATATATCACTATTAGACTCCTTTTCTGAATTCAAAGATGAAAAGTTAATTGACAGAGTAACCTTAATGGTAATACTTGAAGAAGTATTTAGAAATACTCTTACTAGAAAATTTGGTACGGATGAAAATTTCGACATTATTATAAATCCTGATAAAGGTGATCTTGAGATATGGAGAAATAGAATCGTTGTGAAAGATGGTGAAGTAGAGGACCCTAATGCGGAGATTGAATTAAAAGAAGCTGTGAAAATTGAGCCTGACTTTGAAGTAGGAGAGGAAGTGTCAGAAGAGTTTAAACTACTTGATTTAGGAAGAAGATCTATACAGTCGCTTAGGCAGAATCTTGTTGCTAAAGTTTTTGAGCTTGACAGCAACAATACATTTAATCAGTTTAAGGATAGAGTAGGAGAAATATTTACTGCAGAAGTTCATCATGTTAGAGCAAGAGAGGTAATCCTTTTAGATGATGATGGTAACGAATTAATTATGCCAAAGGATAAGCAAATCCCTAAAGATTTCTTTAGAAAAGGTGATAATGTTAGAGGTGTAATAGAAAATGTAGAATTAAGAGGTAATAAACCTAGAATTATCTTTTCAAGAACTTCTCCATTGTTTTTAGAAAAATTATTTGAACAAGAAATTCCTGAAGTCTTTGATGGATTAATTAGTATTAAAAAAGCAGTTCGAATTCCTGGTGAAAAAGCAAAAGTTGCTGTTGATTCATATGATGACAGAATTGATCCAGTTGGAGCTTGTGTTGGAATGAAGGGTTCAAGAATTCATGGAATAGTAAGAGAGTTAGGTAATGAAAATATTGATGTTATAAACTACACTAATAACACTCAATTATTTATTACTAGAGCACTTAGTCCTGCAAAAGTAAATTCCTTAAATATTGATGAGGAGAAAAAAACTGTTCAAGTTTATCTTAACCCTGATGAAGTTTCAAGAGCTATAGGTAAAGGAGGACACAATATAAGACTAGCTGGAAGGTTAACAGGTTATGAAATAGATGTTTATAGAGAAGGAGCAGAAGAAGATGTAGAGCTTACTGAATTTAAGGATGAAATTGATGCATGGGTGCTTGAAGAGTTTAGAAAAGTTGGATTAGATACAGCAAAGAGTGTTTTAGAGCTTAGTGCAGAGGATTTAGTTAAAAGGACTGACCTTGAAGAGGAAACTGTTTCTGATGTTCTAAAGGTTTTAAAGGAAGAATTTGAAGACTAAAAAAAATATATGCCATCACCAATAAGGTTAAATAAAGTACTTAAAGAACTTAATATATCTCTAGATAGAGCAGTTGAATTTCTTAGTTCAAAAAAAATTGAAATTGAACCAAGGCCAACCTCAAAAATTGATCAAAATACTTACGACCTTCTTCTTGATGAATTTCAAACTGATAAATCTGATAAAGATAAACTTGAAGAGATTAATACAAAAAAGAGAAAAGAGCTCGAAGCTAAATTAGCTGAAGAAATTAAGGAAGAGGAGTTAAAATCTCAACAAGCTATTAAAAAAGAAGAAACTCCTATTGAAAAAGAGGAGTTGAAACCTCAGCAATCTATTAAAAAAGAAGAAACTCCTGTTGAAGAAGATTCTACAGCTAAAAAGGAAGTCTCTAGTTCTTCTCCAAAAGTTAAGCAGCCAATTGAAGATGTGAAAATAGATCCTGATGACAAATCAAAGATTCAGACTAATTTTCAAAAGCTTTCTGGTTTAAAGAAAACAGGTGAAGTAATAGATCTAGATTCTATTAAGAAGAAAGAGGAAAAAGTAGAAGAGTCAAAAAAGAAAAGAAGAAAAAGGATAAGTAAAGATGTCTCCAAGCCAAAGGATCTTGCAAAGAAATTTAACAAGAACAATAAGCAAAATAATTCTAATCAAAAAGTTGAGCCTACAAGTGATGAAATTCAAAAACAAATTAGGGAGACTTTAGAAAAACTTCAAGGTAAATCTTCTAAGTCAAAGGGTGCTAAATATAGAAAAGATAAAAGAGATCAAAGAAAAGTTCAATCTGAGGAGGAAGAGGCCTTACAAGAAAAAGAGAGTAAAACAATTAAGATTACTGAGTTCATAACAGTTGGTGAAATAGCAACTTTAATGGATATAAGTTCAAATGATATAATTTCAACTTGTATGAGTCTTGGGATTATGGTTACAATGAACCAAAGACTAGATTCAGAAACATTATCAGTTGTTGCGGATGAGTTTGGATATCAGCTAGAATTTATTAAAACTGATATTGAAGAAGAACAAGACGAAGTAGAAGAAGAGGAAGATCCAAAGAATTTAGAAGAACGACCTCCTATAGTAACTGTAATGGGACATGTTGATCATGGAAAAACATCTCTTCTAGATTTTATAAGAAATTCTTCAGTTACTGAAGGAGAATCTGGAGGTATAACTCAGCATATAGGTGCATATTCTGTAACAGTCAACTCAAAAAAGATAACATTTTTAGATACACCTGGTCATGAAGCATTTACAGCCATGAGAGCTAGGGGTGCTCAAATAACAGATATTGTAATTATTGTAATTGCTGCGGATGATAATATAATGCCTCAAACAAAAGAAGCAATAAGTCACGCTCAAGCTGGAGGAGTTCCGATAATTTTTGCAATAAACAAGATTGATAAAGAGGGTGCAAATCCAGACAAAGTTAAAGAGTCTTTAGCAGCAATGAACCTCGTAGTTGAAGATTGGGGTGGTAAAATTCAGTCACAAGATATTTCTGCATTAAAAGGACTAGGTGTTGACTCTCTTCTAGAAAAAGTTTTACTTGAAGCTGAGATAATGGATCTAAAAGCTAATCCGAATAAAAACTCTTCAGGTTCAGTTTTAGAAGCATACTTAGATAAGGGTAGAGGATATGTTTCAACAATATTAGTTCAAAATGGTTCCTTGAAAATAGGAGATTATCTTCTAGCCGGAAAAACAAGTGGAAAGGTGAAGGCAATGTTTGATGAATCAGGAAATCCTCTTGAAAATGCACTACCATCTACTCCAGTTTCTGTTCTTGGTTTGGATGGGGCTCCTCAGGCAGGAGATCCTTTTAAAGTTCTTGATGATGAAAAAGAAGCTAAAATGATTGCTTCTAAAAGAACTCAACTTGGAAGAGAACAAGATGTTAGAACTCAAAAACATTTAACTCTAGATGAAATTGGAAGAAGAATTGCAGTTGGTGACTTTAAAGAGCTTAATGTTATTATAAAAGGTGATGTTGATGGTTCAGTTGAAGCTTTAACTGATTCTTTTCAGAATTTATCAACTGAAGAAATTCAGGTTAATATTATATTTAAAGGTGTTGGAGCAATTACAGATTCAGATGTTTTATTAGCTTCAGCTTCAGAAGCAATTATTGTTGGTTTTAACGTTAAGCCTACTCTTAGTGCTAGAAAATTATCTGAAAAAGAACAAATTGATATAAGATTTTACTCAATAATTTATGATGCAATTAATGATCTAAAGGATGCAATGGAAGGTATGCTTTCGCTAGAAATGAAAGAGGAAAGTACGGGAGAGGCTGAGGTTAGAGAGACTTTTAAAATTTCTAGAATTGGAACTATTGCCGGATGTATGGTGACTTCAGGTAAAATATTCAGAAATTCTAACATCAGAGTATTGAGAGCAGGTGAAATGATTTTTGAGGGTAAACTTCTGTCTTTGAAAAGGTTTAAAGATGATGTTAAAGAAGTTGCAAAAGGATATGATTGTGGTATTCAGATTAATGAATTTAATGACCTTGTAGAAGGTGACATTATACAGTTTTATCAAGAAATTGCTGTTAAAAGAAAATTATAATTCAGAAAGTTTTATAATAAAAGATCCTGGATAGGTCCTTCTGATTCCTTCTAATTTTTGAGATGCTATATTGATGTCTTTATACTCACCAATTCTTACTTTGTAATTAGGGGTTTCAAATATTAATTCTGATTTAATTCCTTCATAGTTTTCCTGAAAATCAATTAAAATAGAATCTGCATTCTTGAGATCGCCAAAATAAATTTGAATTGTATAATATGTCGATTCAAATATCCTTTTGCTATAATCTTTTTTTATTTGAAATAATTTTTTAGTCAAAGTGTCATTATAAATAACATTTTCATCTTGAGCATTAGCTATAGAATGGCTTAAAAAAAATAGTATAAGTGATATCAAAAACTTAACTCTCATGTTAATTTATTAGCTCAAATTTACTAAAATGAGACAACTTCTTATTTAGAATCATTATAAATTAAATATTTGTTTATTCTAGAGTTTTTAAAATGACGTTTATGACTTAAATTTGTGCTGTTTTAAAAGTGTTTAAACTCACTTTAATATCATGAATAAAAACCTTATCGTCCCCAACTAAATGTTACAGATAAAAAGAATATTCTTAGTAACACTGCTTTTACCTTCTTTAAGCATTTCCCAGGAAGCTGACATCCAAGCTGGAAAAAACTTATTTAACGCAAATTGTGCTGCTTGTCATAAGCTAAACAAAAAGGCTGTTGGACCTGCGCTTAGCGGTGTAACCGAGAAATATGATAAAGATTGGCTTTACAGTTGGATAAGAAAAGGATCTCAAATGATTAAAGATGGTGATCCTCAGGCTGTTGCTATTTGGGAAGAGTACAATCGTGCAGTCATGACTAATTATCCTCAGTTTAGCAATGAACAGATTGATAACATATTAGCCTACACTAATTTTACTCCTCCAGCTCCAGTTAATGCAGCTTTAAGCTCAACAGAAACAGTTAGTCAAGGTTCTAGTGTATCTCTAAATATAATTCTTGTTGTAAGTATTTTAATATTTGCAATTCTTATTGTAATGCTGTTCTTGGTTCAAAGAACTCTTATTAAAATTGCTAATGCAAGTGGAGTTAAAATAGAGTCAGAACCTAAAAAAAATATTAAACCATTATGGGAGACTGTTATTAAAAATCAGTTTTTGATTTTTATAATGGTTATTGGACTTCTTCTATCTAGTGCTTATTTTACTTACGGTTATCTTATGCAAATTGGAATTGATCAAGGCTATGCTCCAATTCAACCAATTCATTATTCTCATAAAATTCATGCTGGTGCAAATCAGATAGAATGTAAATATTGTCACTCTTCCGCAAGAGTATCTAAGCACTCAGGTATACCAGCGCTAAATGTATGTATGAATTGTCATGAGTATATAGCTGATTATAATGGAGAGGAAGATCTTGAAAATGGATATACAAGGGACTTCTATACGAATGAGATTAAAAAACTTTACTCTGCAGTAGGATGGGATGAAGAAAATCAAGTTTACACTGGAAATACAAAACCTGTCAAATGGGTAAGAATACATAATCTTCCGGACTTTGTATATTTCAATCATGCACAACATGCTCAAGTAGCTAAGATAGAATGTCAAACCTGTCATGGGCCTGTTGAAGAAATGGAGATCATGTATCAATATTCACCATTAACAATGGGTTGGTGTATTGATTGTCACAGAGAAAGTAATGTTGATAAAGACAATGAGTATTATCAAAAGGTTCACGATGAGCTTTCAAAAAAATATGGAGTTGAAAAATTAACTGTAGCACAACTTGGAGGAATTGAATGTGCTAAATGTCATTACTAGAACTATGCAGAATAAAAAATTATATTGGAAAGGAATCGAACAGCTAGACACTGATAGTACTATAGTTGAAGGTCTTGAAAATAATGAATTTGTAGAGAAACTACCAGTTAATTCGAATGATGAAAAAAATTCTTCAAGAAGAGATTTTTTGAAATATGTAGGTTTTAGTTCTGCAGCTGCTGCTTTAGTAGGTTGTGAAGGTCCTGTTATCAAGTCTGTACCATATGTTGTTCAACCAGAACAAATAATCCCAGGTGTTGCAAATTATTATGCTACAACAATTGCCGATGGTAACGATTTTAGTAGTATTCTGGTTAAGACTAGAGAGGGTAGGCCAATTAAGATCGAGAGTAACAAAGATGCTTCAACCTTTGGTGATGCTAATGCAAGAGTTCATGCCTCTGTATTATCCTTATATGATTCAAATAGAGTTCAAGGACCTAAAATTTCAGGAGAATATACTGACTGGCAGACACTAATTAATCTAGTTAGGGTTAATCTAGATAATTTTTCCAATGACGATAAGAAAGTTGTCCTTTTAACTCAAACATATCCTAGCCCATCCTCAAAAGAAATAATAAGTGAGTTTTTAGATGCATATCCAAATATATCACATGTTACTTATGATACTATTTCTAATTCATCTACTCTGGATGCTTTTGAAAATATATACGGATTAAGAGCAATGGCAGATTATGATTTTTCAAAAGCAGAAAACATAATTTCTATTGATGCAGATTTTTTATCTGATTGGCAAGGTGGTGGATATTCATCAGGTTATACTAAGACAAGAATTCCTGATAAGTCTCAGAATAAAACTATGTCTTATCATATTCAGTTTGAGTCAAATATGTCTCTAACTGGATCAAATGCTGATGATAGAGTTCCTGCAAAACCTTCTGATTTAAAGAAAATTGTTGCAAGACTTTATACAAAGTTAACAGGCAATGGAGAAGATAAAGGCTCTCTAAATCCTTCAATCGACAGATATGTTGATTCGTGTATTGATAAAATCATGAAATCCCCTAAGAAATCTGTTGTAATCTCAGGAATAGATGATGTAGATGTTCAAGAATTAATTTTATTAATTAATAGTTCTTTGAAATCAGAAGTTATTAACATTAATAATCCAAGATTAATTAAAGAAGGAGATAATAAAAAACTTAATAAGTTCATAACCGATTTAGAGTCTGGCAGTTTATCCGGTGTAATTACTTCAGGTGTAAACCCACTTTATTCTCTTCCAAATTCAGATAAACTAAAAGAATCTTTCAAAAGTCTAGATTTTTCTCTTGTGTTTTCCGAAAAAGAAGATGAAACAGCTAAGTCAGCAATGTATATAGCTGCTACCAACAATTATTTAGAATCTTGGGGGGATTATGAATTAAAAAAAGGAAGTTTCTTTCTAGCACAACCAACTATTAGACCCCTATTTGACACTATTCAGTTTCAAGATTTTTTATTGAAAATTTTGAACTCTGATTTAAGCTTTTACGATAGAATTAAATCCAACTGGCAGAATAGAATTTTAAGAGGAAAGACATGGGGTAAATCATTACAAGATGGATATTATAATGATTTTTCAAGTTTAAACTTAAAAGCAAAAAAAACAAGAGTTAGTGTCTCATCACTTTATGAAGAAAATTCTAATGAGTTTTCTTTAGTGCTTTACTCTAAAACAGGAATAGGAGATGGTTCACAATCCTCTAATCCTTGGTTACAAGAATTTCCAGATCCAATCTCAAGAGTTACTTGGGATAATTACTTAACGGTATCTGCTGTTGATGCAAAAAAACTTAATCTTAATAATTATAATGTCTCTAATGGAGCGTTAAATGGAAGTTATGCAACAATATCAACTGAAAAATCTCAATTAAAGGTTCCTGTATTAATTCAACCAGGTCAAGCTGAAGGAACTGTAGGGTTAGCATATGGATATGGTAAAACTGAAGGGATGAATGATGTCATGAAAGTTGGAGTAAATGCATATTCTCTTTATCATAATTTCTCAAATATTCAAAGTGTTAAAATAGTTAAGTCTGAAGGTGATCATGAATTTGCATGTATTCAATTGCATAACACTATGATGGGAAGAGATGAGATAATTAAAGAAACTGATATTGATACATATAATTCGAAGGAAAAATCTTACTGGAACCCTACTGTTTTAGTATCAAAGAATCACATAGAAACTAAAGTAACATCAAAAGAAGTAGATATTTGGAGAGAGTTCGATAGATCTACTGGTCATCATTTTAATTTAGCAATCGATCTTAATGCTTGTAATGGTTGTGGTGCATGTGTTATTGCTTGTCATGCAGAAAATAATGTTCCAGTTGTAGGTAAAGAAGAAGTTAGAAAATCAAGAGATATGCATTGGCTAAGAATTGATAGATATTTTTCTTCTGAAGATACTTTTGAAGGCGATGTGAAAGCTAAAGATGAAACATCTGGTTACAGTGAATATAGAGCCACTCAAACTAAGCTTGAAACAGCAGCAGCAAATCCTAAAGTTGTATTTCAGCCCGTAATGTGTCAACATTGTAATCATGCTCCTTGTGAAACTGTATGTCCTGTTGCTGCAACTTCTCATGGCCGTCAAGGTCAGAATCAAATGGCATATAATAGATGTGTAGGTACTCGTTATTGTGCTAATAACTGTCCTTATAAAGTAAGAAGGTTTAACTGGTTTTCTTACGCTGAAAATGATGAATTTGATTACAATTTAAATAATGATCTAGGAAGGATGGTTTTAAATCCTGATGTTAATGTAAGAGGTAGAGGTGTAATGGAAAAATGTTCTCTATGTATTCAAATGACACAGAAAACAATTTTAGATGCAAAAAAGGATGGAAGACGAGTAAGAGATGGTGAGTTCCAAACTGCATGTTCAAATGCTTGTAGCGATGGTGCAATAGTATTTGGAGATATTAATGATAAAGAAAGTAAAATCTCTGAATCAAATAAGAATGATAGAGCATATAGACTTCTTGAAAGTATCGGAACAAAGCCAAATGTTCTCTATCAAGTTAAAATTAGAAATAGTAAAAAAGTATAGCATATGTCATCACATTACGAAGCTCCCATTAGGAAACCGTTGATACTTGGAGACAAGAGCTATCACGATATTTCTAACGATATAGCTAGACCAGTTGAGACTCCCCCTGATAAGGATTGGTGGATTGCATTTTCTATTGCAATGGCAGCATTTTTATGGGGATTAGGCTGTATGGCTTACACTCTTGGAACAGGTATTGGAGTTTGGGGATTAAATAAGACTGTAGGTTGGGCTTGGGATATTACAAACTTTGTTTGGTGGGTTGGTATTGGACATGCAGGAACTCTTATTTCAGCAGTACTTCTTTTATTTAGACAAAAATGGAGAATGGGTATTAATAGATCTGCAGAGGCTATGACCATTTTCTCTGTAATTCAAGCAGGTTTATTTCCAATAATACATATGGGAAGACCATGGCTTGCATATTGGATGTTTCCTATTCCTAATCAATTTGGATCACTGTGGGTTAATTTTAATTCACCTTTACTATGGGATGTATTTGCAATTTCAACGTATTTAACTGTATCTCTTGTTTTTTGGTGGACTGGATTATTACCTGATTTTGCAATGATTAGAGACAGGGCTGTTGATCCATTTAGAAAAAAAATATATAGTCTAATTAGTTTTGGATGGTCTGGTAGAGCTAAAGATTGGCAAAGATTTGAAGAGGTTTCATTAGTTCTTGCAGGACTTGCCACTCCTCTTGTTCTTTCAGTACACACTATAGTATCTTTTGATTTTGCAACCTCAGTAATTCCTGGTTGGCATACAACAATTTTTCCTCCATATTTTGTTGCTGGTGCAATTTTTTCCGGATTTGCTATGGTTCAGACACTTCTAATAATTATGAGAAAAGTTTCAAGACTGGAAAGTTATATTACTATTCAGCATATTGAAATGATGAATATTGTTATAATGATTACCGGATCAATTGTAGGATGTGCATATATAACGGAATTGTTTATTGCTTGGTATTCTGGTGTTGAATATGAACAGTATGCATTTTTAAATAGAGCAACTGGGCCATATTGGTGGGCATATTTTTTAATGATGTCATGTAATGTTGTTTCTCCTCAAATTATGTGGGTTAAAAAAATTAGGACCAATATAATATGGTCTTTTGTAATTTCAATTGTTGTTAATGTAGGAATGTGGTTTGAAAGGTTTGTTATTATTGTAACTTCTCTTCATAGAGACTATTTACCATCATCATGGACAATGTTCTCTCCAACATTTATTGACATTGGAATATTCATTGGTACTATAGGTTTCTTCTTTGTTTTATTTTTATTGTATGCAAGAAGCTTTCCTGTTGTTGCTCAAGCAGAGATTAAAAGTATTTTAAAATCTTCAGGTGAAAAGTATAAAAAAATAAGAGATAAGAAATAATGAGTTCAAAAAGCCTACATGTTTTATTTGACGATGATGACAATCTTTTAGATGCTGTTAAAGAGGTAGTCAAAAATAAAATATATATAAATGAAGTTTATACTCCATTTCCTGTGCATGGTTTAGATAAAGCAATGAAGTTAAAACCCACAAATATATCCATCGCAACATTTATGTATGGTTGTGTTGGTTTTACTGTTGCTATTTTAATGATGAATTATATTATGATAGTTGATTGGCCACAAAATATAGGTGGTAAACCAAGCTTTTCTTTTATTGAAAATGCACCTGCTTTTGTGCCAATTATTTTTGAATTGACAGTTTTTTTTGCAGCTCATTTAATGGTTATTACTTTTTATTTAAGGAGTAGGTTATGGCCATTTAAAATGGCAGAAAATCCAAACCCAGCAACTACCGATGATAAGTTTTTAATAGATATGGAGACAGGACCTAATTTAGCAAAGACAAAAACCATGTTAAAAAAATTTGGTGCCATATCAATCGAAGTTATAAATAATGATCAAGATGAAAAATAGTATACTTTTACTTATTTCAGTAAGTCTTATACTTACTTCATGTTTTGATCCCTCAAAGCCTAATTTTCAATATTTTCCTGATATGTATGAATCTCTCGCATATGAAACATATGCAGAAACAGATGCATTTTCTAATGGAATTGAAGCTCAATTGCCTCCAGAAGGTTCAATAGCAAGAGGTTGGGATCCTTATGATTTTGAAGACTCAAATGCAGGTTATGAATTGGCTAAAAGTCAATTAATGTCTCCTCTTGAGAATAATGATCTTAACCTTAGTATGGGTAAAGAGCTATATCAAATATATTGTTCTGTTTGTCATGGAGATAAAGGTGATGGAATGGGAATTCTTGCTCAAAGAGAAAAGTTTCTAGGTATTCCTGCTTATATAGATAGAGAAATTACACCAGGAAGTATTTATCATGTTTTAATGTATGGAATAAATGCTATGGGATCTCATGCTGGACAAGTTAATGAAGAAGAAAGATGGCAGATTGCACAATATGTAATGAAATTAAGAGAAGAATCAAAAAAGTAATAAATGAATCAAGACTATAATTTTTCAAGCAAAGTAAAAATATTTTCTTTAAGCCTTGTTGTAATTGGTTTAATGGGGATTGCTTATGGTTTTTACTCTGCCCCAAGCACTGTAGAGGAAGCAAAGGAAATTGTAGCTAATATGAGTCATGGATCTGATCATGGAGGAGAATCTGATCATGGAGGAGGATCTGATCATGGAGGAGAATCTGATCATGGAGGAGAATCTGATCATGGAGGAGAATCTGATCATGGAGGAGAATCTGATCATAAAGAAGTTACATTAGGAGGTCATGAATATGATCACGATAAACATGTCTTTAATCAACTTCATAACAAACCTTGGGCAGCTGTTTACGTGCCAGCCTTGTTTTTTATGATGATTTCTCTTGGAGTTCTTGCTTTCTATGCTATTCAAAGAGCTGCTCAAGCTGGTTGGTCAATTGTGCTCTATCGAATAATGGAAGGTATAACAAAATACTTGCTTCCAGGTTGTATTTTTGTTTTAATAATATTAGGGTTCTCTGCTCTTAATTTTAATCATTTATTTATTTGGATGGATCCTGAAGTGGTTGCACATGATGAAATAATTAGAAACAAAGTAGGATATTTAAACATTCCTTTTTTCTTTTTAAGAGCTGTAATATATGTAACAGGATGGGTTTTATATAGAAATATCTCAAGAAGGCTTTCTCTAAAACAGGATAACGATAATGATATAAGTATTCATAAAAAATTATTTAAACTTTCTGCAGGTTTTCTTGTATTCTTTTTAGTATCTGAGTCAATGATGTCATGGGATTGGATAATGTCTATTGACCCCCACTGGTTTAGTACTTTATTTGGATGGTATGTTTTTGCAGGTATGTTTGTTTCAGGTATAACAACTATAGCATTAATTACTATTTATCTTAAGTCTCAGAATTATTTAAATTTTATAAACAATAGTCATATTCATGATTTAGCAAAATTCATGTTTGGTGTCAGTATTTTCTGGGCTTATCTTTGGTTCTCCCAATTTATGCTTATTTGGTACTCTAATATACCAGAAGAGGTAACTTATTTTATTACCAGAATTGAAGATTACAATTTATTATTTTTCGGTATGGTAGTGTTAAACCTTATATTCCCATTAATTGTTCTTATGAATAGTGATTTTAAGAAAACTAACTTTATTGTAATTTTAACTGGTATTATAATTATTATAGGTCATTACCTTGATGTTTACAATATGATCATGCCATCTGCGGTTGGTGATATGTGGTCATTTGGTCCTGCTGAAATAGGTGGATTTTTATTCTTTTTAGGAATATTTATCTATGTTGTATTTAAAGAAATTTCAAAAGCACCAATTTTAGCTAAAGGTGATCCATATATCGAAGAAAGTAAAACATTTCAATATTATAACTTAGACTAAAATGACATTATTACTTGTTCTAACATCTTTAATTTTAATTTCTATTGCAGTTTGGCAATTAACTAAAATTTTGGAACTTTCTAAACCTATAGATTATGAAAATAATGAAATAGCGACCGATAAAGACAATGATATGCAGGGAAAGCTTATGTTTCTCTTCTTGATATTTATTTATGGATTGACTATTTTTTCTTTTTTCAAGTATGGAGATGTTATTCTACCAGAGTCTGCATCAGTTCATGGAGAAAATTATGATAGGCTACTATGGTTTTCATTTTCTGTGATATTTTTTGTTCAAACTATCACTCAAGCATTACTTCATTACTTTGCATTTAAGTATAGAGGTAACAAAAAAAGAAAAGCACTGTTCTTTGCAGACAGTAATTTTTTAGAAGGTGTTTGGACAATTATTCCTACTATTGCTCTTGCAGGATTAATTCTTTATGGATTATTTACTTGGGTAGACATTATGACGATTGAGGAAAATGACGAAGCCCTAGTTGTTGAACTTTATGCTCAACAATTTAATTGGAAAGCGAGATATGCTGGAGAAGACGGTGTATTAGGTGATGCAAATGTTAGGTTTCTTCAAGATTTTGATGGTAAAAATTTAGTTGGAATTGATCCAACAGATAGAAATGGAGACGATGATATTGTGGTTCAAGAATTACACCTACCAGTTAATCGCGAAGTGGTTTTCAGGATCAGATCACAGGACGTTCTACATTCTGCATTTATGCCTCATTTTAGAGCTCAAATGAATGCAGTCCCAGGAATGATAAATCAATTTGCTTTCATACCTAATACAACTACTCAGGAAATGAGATTAAGACCAGAGATTGTTGAAAAGGTTAAAAAGATAAATAAAATAAGATTTGATAAAAGTGAAGAACTGATTGCTAGTGGTGATTTCCCTCTTGATCCATATGAATTTGATTTTTTACTTTTATGTAATAAAATATGTGGTGCGTCACACTACAATATGCAAATGAAAATTATTGTTGAAACAGAGGAAAAATTTAATAAATGGATTGATGAACAACAAACATTTAAAGAATTTGTTCAATAGATACAGAATAAATTATGGCACAAAAAAATAACAGAAGAGCAAAAATAGTTGGTACAGATATCGAAGTCGATATTACAGAAAAAAAAGATGTTATAATTGAATCTCATGATGAAGATCATGAGCATGACCACCATCACAAGGAAACTTTTATAACTAAATATATTTTTAGTATTGATCACAAGATGATTTCAAAACAATACCTAATTACAGGATTGATAATGGGTATAGTAGGTATTGCAATGTCTCTACTTTTCAGACTTCAGTTAGCATGGCCAGAAGAATCATTTGGTATATTTGACGTTCTTCTAGGAAAATGGGCTACAGACGGTGTAATGGATCCAAATGTTTATTTAGCCCTAGTTACAATACATGGAACTATTATGGTATTCTTTGTGTTAACTGCCGGTCTTAGTGGAACTTTCAGTAATCTATTAATTCCACTTCAGATTGGTGCAAGAGATATGGCCTCTGGATTTTTAAATATGATTTCATATTGGCTATTTTTTATTTCATCTGCAATTATGATTGCCTCACTTTTTGTAGAAGCAGGTCCTGCTGCTGCAGGATGGACAATATACCCTCCATTAAGTGCGCTTCCTCAAGCTCAACCTGGTTCAGCAGCTGGAATGACACTTTGGTTAGTTTCAATGGCATTTTTTATTGCATCATCTCTTTTAGCTGCATTAAATTACATAGTTACCGTTCTTAATCTTAGAACAGAAGGAATGACTATGACTAGATTACCTCTAACTGTTTGGGCTTTTCTAGTTACTGCTATAATTGGTGTTGTATCATTTCCAGTATTATTATCTGCCGCTCTATTACTAATTATGGATAGAAGTTTTGGAACATCTTTTTTCTTGTCAGATATATTTATCCAAGGAGAAGTTCTTCATTATCAAGGAGGATCACCAGTTCTTTTTGAGCACTTATTTTGGTTTTTAGGACACCCTGAGGTTTATATTGTTCTTCTTCCAGCTCTTGGAATTGCATCAGAGGTTATTTCTACTAATGCAAGAAAACCAATATTCGGATATAGAGCTATGGTTGGATCTATTCTAGCTATTGCATTTTTATCAACTATTGTATGGGGACATCATATGTTTATTACAGGTATGAATCCTTTTCTTGGATCTGTATTTACATTTACAACATTATTGATTGCTATACCTTCAGCAGTTAAAGCTTTTAATTACATAACAACAATATGGAAAGGAAATATTCAATTTAATCCTGGCATGTTGTTTGCCATTGGTCTTGTTTCAACATTTATAACAGGTGGACTTACGGGTATAATTTTAGGAGATAGTGCGCTAGATATAAACTTGCATGATACATATTTTGTAGTAGCTCATTTCCATTTAGTAATGGGAATTTCTGCTCTCTATGGATTGTTTGCTGGAGTATATCATTGGTACCCTAGAATGTTTGGTAGAATGATGAACAAAAATCTAGGTTATATACACTTTTGGATAACAGCAATTAGCGCCTATGGTGTTTTCTTCCCAATGCACTTTGTAGGAATGGCAGGCTTACCTAGAAGATATTATACAAATACTAATTTTCCATACTTTGATGATGTAGCTAACATAAATGTAGTTATTACATTATTTGCATTATTAGCTGGAGCAGCTCAACTTGTATTCTTATACAATTTTATCAGTAGCATGTTCTATGGTAAAAAATCGATTATGAATCCATGGAGGTCAAATACACTTGAATGGACAGCTCCAATTAAACATATGCATGGAAATTGGCCTGGAAAAATTCCACATGTTTTTAGATGGCCTTATGACTATTCAAAACCTGGATCAAAGGATGACTTTATACCACAAAATGTTCCTCTAAAAAAAGGTGAAAAAGAGCTTCAACATTAAATTATATCTATACCTCAAATTTCACAATTAGTGTATATTTGAAGTAATGGATGTTAATCAAGAAAGAGACAATGATTTTGATAAAGCGCTAAGGCCTCTTAGCTTTGATGATTTTATTGGTCAAAAACCTATAATTAGTAATCTTAAAATATTTGTTGAAGCATCCAACCAAAGAGATGATGCATTAGACCATACATTGTTTCACGGACCACCTGGACTAGGAAAGACTACTTTAGCTCATATCCTAGCTAATGAATTAAAAGTTGGTTTAAAAGTGACTTCAGGTCCAGTAATTGATAAACCAGGAGATCTCGCAGGTCTTCTTACAAATCTTGAAGAAAGAGATATACTATTTATAGATGAAATCCATAGACTAAGCCCAGTAATAGAAGAATATCTTTATTCTGCAATGGAAGATTATAAAATTGATATCATGATTGAATCTGGTCCAAATGCAAGAACTGTTCAATTAAATTTGAATCCATTTACTCTTGTTGGAGCCACAACTAGATCAGGATTTCTTACAAACCCAATGAGGGAAAGATTTGCAATATCTAATAGACTTGAGCATTATGATGATAAATTATTATCTGAAATTGTAGAAAGAAGTTCAGAGATTTTAAAACTAAAAATTGATAAAAAATCTTGCTTTGAGATAGCTAGACGAAGTCGAGGCACTCCAAGAATTTCAAATTCTTTATTAAGAAGAGTTAGAGATTTTGCTCAAATAAAAAGTGATGGTAAAATTGACCTAGAGATTACAAAATTTGCTTTATCATCACTTAATGTTGACAAGAATGGATTAGATCAAATGGATAATAAAATATTAACTACAATAGTTGATAATTACAATGGAGGCCCTGTTGGGATATCTACACTAGCAACTTCATTATCTGAAAACACTGAAACTATTGAAGAGGTTTATGAGCCATTTCTTGTTCAACAAGGTTTTATAATAAGAACTCCTAGGGGAAGACAAGTAACAGATAAGGGTTATAATCATTTGGGAAGAAATAAAAATAATCAAAACAATTTATTTAATTAATAATTTATATTTGATCATAATTCATCTTTATGGGAAAGAGTAGAGAAAGAAGAGAATCACTGGTATATCATGCTAAGCCTAGACCAGGAAAAATTGAGGTTATACCAACAAAAAAATATAATTCACAAAGAGATTTAGCAATTGCATATTCTCCCGGCGTTGCTATTCCATGTCAGGAAATTGAAAAGGATCCTGATAATGTGTATAAGTATACAAATAAATCAAATCTTGTTGCTGTTATAACAAACGGAACAGCAGTTCTTGGCCTAGGAGATATTGGTCCTGATGCCTCAAAGCCTGTTATGGAAGGTAAGGCACTATTGTTTAAAATTTTTGCTGATATTGATGTTTTTGATATTGAAATAAATGAAAAGGATCCTGATAAATTTATCGAAGTAGTCAAATCAATTTCCACAACTTTTGGTGGAATAAACCTTGAGGATATTAAAGCTCCAGAAGCTTTTAAAATTGAAAAAGAATTAGTTGATCAGCTTGATATTCCTGTTATGCATGATGATCAACACGGAACTGCAATTATATCAGCAGCAGCCCTTTTAAATGCTCTTGAACTTGTTAATAAAAAAATTGAAGATGTTAAAATTGTTGTTTCAGGTGCTGGGGCAGCAGCAATTGCATGTACTAAATTATATATATCCTTCGGAGCAAAACTTGAAAATATTGTAATGACTGACAGTAAAGGTGTCATTAATAATTCAAGAGAGGGTCTTACTAAAGAAAAAAAGTTTTTTGCTACAAATAGAAAGATAAAAACACTTGAGGAGGCTATGGTTAAATCAGATGTATTTATTGGTCTATCAATGGCTAATATAGTATCAGAAAACATGCTTAAGTCAATGTCTAGAGATCCTATAGTTTTTGCTATGGCTAATCCTGATCCAGAGATAAATTATGATAAGGCAATGTCTGTTAGAGAGGATATAATATTTGCTACAGGTAGATCAGACTTACCAAATCAAGTAAATAATGTCTTAGGCTTTCCATTTATTTTTAGAGGTGCTCTTGATGTAAGAGCTACAAAAATAAACGAGGAAATGAAAAAAGCTGCTGTTGTAGCTTTAGCAGAATTAGCTAAAAAACCAGTTCCAGAGCAAGTTAACATAGCCTATGATGAAACAAAGTTAAACTTTGGTAAAGATTATATTATTCCAAAACCTTTTGATCCTAGGTTAATATCTGAAATTCCCCCTGCTGTTGCAAAAGCAGCAATTGATTCAGGAGTTGCACAAGAACCAATTGAAGATTGGGAAAAATATTCTCAAACACTTGATGAAAGACTAGGGAATAATCAAAAGTTAATTCGAATTATTCATAGAAGAGCAAGGAAAACAAAAGATAAAAAACTTGTTTTTACGGAAGCAGACCATCTAGATGTTTTGAAAGCTGCTCAAATTTGCTTTGAAGAGAAAATTGCAACGCCTGTTTTGTTAGGAGGTAAAAAAATAATTGAAGAATTAATGGAATCTCTTGATTTCAATGAGGATCTTCAAATTATTGATCCAGCAGATAAAATAAATAAAGATTTAATTGATGAATATTCTCAAATCTTATTCAAAAAATTAAGAAGAAAAGGTAAAACTTTAGATGATGTTAAGAGACTTCTAAGAGGTAGAGACTATTTTGGATCTATGATGGTTGAAAATGGTGATGCTGACTGTATGTTGTCAGGTTATTCTAAAAGTTATCCTTCTGTTTTTCTCCCAGTAATTAATTCTATTGGAAAGGCCTCAGGAGTTGAGAAAGTTGCTGCAACAAACTTGATGATTACAAAACAAGGTCCATTATTCTGCTCAGATACTTCTTTGAATATTAACCCCTCTCATAAAGAAATTGCAAAAATAGCTATCAATACTGCTAAGATTGTAAATATGTTTGGAATTGAGCCAGTTATTGCAATACTTTCATATTCTAACTTTGGATCTTCTGATTTTGATGAAGCTAAAAAAATATCAAAGGCAGTTAAAATACTTCATGATAATAATCCTGAATTAATAGTGGATGGTCCAATTCAATCAGATTTTGCACTTAATAGAGAAATGTTAAAGAATAGATTTCCTTTTTCAATTTTGAATGGGAGAAAAGTTAATACTTTAATATTCCCAAATCTTGATTCAGCAAATATTACTTATAAAACTATTAAAGAGTTAGATAATGCTGTTTCTGTTGGTCCAATACTTATTGGTTTAAATCAACCGATTCATATTCTTCAGCTAGGAGCATCAGTTGATGAAATTGTAAATATGTCTGCAATATCTGTGATAGATGCTAATCAAAGAAAAATTAAGAAAAAATGATAACCTATATTAAAGGAAGATTAATAGAAAAATCACCAACAAAAATTATAGTTGAATCAAACGGAATAGGTTATGAAATTAATATATCATTAAATACATACGAACAAATACCGGATGATGAGAATATCAAAATTTTCACATATCTACAAAGGAAAGAAGATTCTGATATTTTATTCGGCTTTAGTTCTAAGAGTGAAAGATCCATTTTTCAACAACTAATTTCGATTTCTGGAATTGGACCAAGTACAGCTAGAACAATTTTGTCATCAATATCACCTGCCGAGATTCAAGAAGCAGTATGGGAAGAAGATGTTGAAAGAATAAAATCTATTAAAGGAATTGGGCTAAAGACTGCTCAAAGATTGATAATAGAATTGAAAGATAAAGTTGAATTATTTGACAAAAAAGATATAGATTTATCAAGCGAAAATCTAGACATAAAAAAAGAGGCATTACTTGCTCTTTCTGTATTAGGTTTTAATAAATCTAAATCTGAGAAAATAGTAAGTAAGTTGTATTTTGAGAATAAGGATATTGAGCTACAAGAATTAATAAAAAGATCATTAAATAAATTATAATCATGAACATTCCAGAAGAATTAAAATATACAGAGGAACATGAATGGGTGAAAATCGAAGATAATATAGCCACAATTGGTATAACTGATTTTGCTCAAGGTGAACTTGGTGATATTGTTTATCTTGAAATAGATAGCTTAGATAGTGAAATTGCTTTAAATGAAGTCTTTGGAACAGTCGAAGCTGTTAAGACGGTTTCAGATTTATTTATGCCCGTTGGAGGAAAAGTAATTGAAATGAATTCTACTCTAGAGGATAAGCCAGAATTAGTAAACGAGGACCCTTACGGGGAGGGTTGGATAATTAAAATTGATATTTCTGATTTATCAGAAGTTGACAATCTTCTTAGTCCTGAAGAATATAAAAACATGATTGCTAGTTAAAAAAACATAAAGAGCAGCTTAACTATATGAAATAATTATAATTTTTTATAGATTAGCATATTAATAATTACTCATGCAACTAAAGAAAAATCCAGAAGCTGATTTAAATAAAAACAGAAATCTATACTTTGTTATTGGTTTGACTCTTGTCTTAGGTGTAACTTGGGGTGCAGTTGAGTATAAATCATATGAAAGAAAAATTGATCTTACAAATGGTGATATGTTAGTAGATGATGAAGAGGATGTGCCTATTACAGAACAATTAAAAACACCACCTCCACCACCTCCACCACCACCTCCTGCTCCAGAAGTTATTGAGATAGTAGAGGATGAAGAAGAAGTTGAGGAGACTGTTATTGAATCTACAGAATCTGATGAAGAAATGGTAATTGAAGATATTGTTGTAGAGGATGACTTTGATGATATTGATGTTCCTTTTGCGGTGATCGAAGATGTTCCAATTTTTCCTGGCTGTGAATCTGTTGCTAAATCTCAAAGAAGAGCATGTTTCCAAGAACAAATGAATAAGCATATCAGAAAAAACTTTAGATATCCAGATATTGCTCAAGAAATGGGTATTCAAGGAAGAGTTTATGTCAATTTTATAATATCTAAAGACGGTACAATTACTAACATTCGTATGAGAGGTCCAGATAAAAACCTAGAAAATGAAGCAGCTAGAATTATTGGGAGACTTCCTCAAATGACCCCTGGTAGACAAAGAGGTAGACCAGTTAGAGTTCCTTTTAGTATTCCAATCACTTTCAGACTTCAATAAGGATATTTCCTAACTAAAAAAATTAATGTCTGACACTTTAAATATAAAGCCTAGGTCTTTATTTTCTGAAATTCTAATTCTTATAAAGCATAGACTCTCACTCAGTGTAGTCTTTTCCTCAGTTGCATCTTATTTGATTGCCTTTGAAGTATTTTCATTTTATACACTTGCTCTGTTAATCCTTGGAGGTTTCTTTGTAGTTGGAGCATCTAATGGCTTTAATCAAATTATTGAAAGAAACAGAGATGCTTTAATGCCTAGAACACAAAACCGCCCTCTTCCAACTGGAGGTTTAAGTGTAAATCAAGCTATTCTAGCCTGTGTTATTCTTAGTTTTTTAGGCTTGTTTATTTTATATATAATAAATTTTCGAACTGCCTTTTTTGGATTAGTATCAATGATTATATATTTGGCTATATATACACCATTAAAGCCAATTACTCCATTATCTGTTTTTTTTGGTGCTATTCCAGGTGCTATTCCCTTTATGCTAGGTTGGGTTGCTGTCACTAATAAATTTTCTATAGAGACAGGTATTTTATTTATGATTCAATTTTTCTGGCAGTTTCCACATTTTTGGGCTATTGGATGGGTGTCACATGATGATTATTTAAAAGGAGGATTTAAGATGTTGCCATCAGGAAAAAGAGATAATTCAACTGCATTTCAAATTGTTTTTTATACTATTTGGATGATCCTAGTGTCTACGCTTCCTTACTTTAGTTTTACTGGTGAGCTTTCAATCGGTTTATACTCCTTAATCTTAATTTTAGCTTCTGGTCTATTTATGTTATTTCAAGCAATAAGACTAATGAAGTATAAGGATAAACAAAATGCTATAAAACTTATGTATACAAGTATTTTTTATTTAAGTTTTATTCAAATTATATTTGTCGCAGATAAATTTCTTTCATAATGACTATTTCAGATTCAATTCAGGTTAAAACTAGTAAAGCTAAAAAAATGATGCTATGGTTTGGACTAATTAGCATCACTATGACTTTTGCAGGTTTGACAAGTGCATTTATTGTTAGTAGTTCTAGGCCAGACTGGCTTGATTCATTTGTTCTACCTGTTTGGTTTACAATAAGTACTGTCTCAATAGCTTTGAGTAGTCTTTTTTTTCAACTTGCAAAGTATAAGTTAGATCAATATGTAAGAGTTTCTCTTCCAGAAAACATTAACATATATATTCAAAGAAATAATGTAAATGTTTTTCTTGGGCTAACCATTATAATGGCTCTCATTTTTGTAGTTGCTCAGTTCTTAGGCTTTGAAGATATTATTTCTCAAGGTTATTATTTTACTGGTCCTGAAAGCTCAATTACTACATCATATGTGTATGTCTTAGTATTTGTGCACTTAGCTCACTTGTTTGCTGGAATAATTGTTTTGACTGTTGTTACAACAAAGTTTAATAGACAAAAATATGAGAAGAATAAGTTAGGTTTTGAGATGGCATTAGTATTCTGGCATTTTCTTGGAGCATTATGGATATATTTATTCTTTTTTATTAAATACTTCAGTTAAAAATTAATAAATTTGTAATCAAAATTGCCCTGGATGCAAGCATCTACATTAACAAAAACAAAACAAAATTCTTGGGGAGGAGGAACTAAGCCGCTAGACGCTGGTTATGGAAAACTAATGATGTGGTTTTTCATTGTTTCAGATGCACTTACATTTTCCGGATTTCTTGTTTCTTATGGTTTCTCGAGATTTAAAAATATTGATTCATGGCCTATTGCAGATGAAGTTTTTACTCACTTTCCATTTTTGCATGGCGTAGACGCTCCAATGTATTATGTAGCCCTCATGACATTTGTGTTAATTTTTTCATCTGTCACAATGGTTTTAGCTGTTGATGCTGGTCACCATAATGATAAAAATCGTGTTGCTTTTTATATGTTTCTAACAATAATTGGAGGTGCAATTTTTGTAGGCTCACAGGCTTGGGAGTGGAAGAATTTCATTAAAGGAGAGTATGGTGCTGTTGAAATACAAAATGGTCAAATTTTACAGTTTTATGATCTTGAAGAAGGAAAAAGAATACCTATTGATGAATTTGCTATTTCTTCAACTCAAGCTAGAGTAACTCATGATGATAATGTTGGTATTTGGTATCAAAGTGAATCAAAATTACCTGAAATTACTCTTGATGAAGTTATGACGGGTTTTAATAACGACATAGATTTAACAGTAAGATTAGAGACGTTAGATGAAAATGGTCATAAAATAATTCTTAGTCGAGAACAAGCTGAAATTAAACTAGCTTCTGCTACAAGAGTTGTAAAAGGTGCAAACCTAATTCGTAATGAATATGGAAATCCTCTTTTTGCTGATTTCTTCTTTTTTATAACAGGATTTCATGGTTTTCACGTGTTTTCAGGTGTTATTTTAAACATAATAATATTTATAAATGTACTTCTTGGAACATACGAAAAAAGAGGTCATTATGATATGGTTGAGAAAGTTGGTCTTTATTGGCACTTTGTTGACCTGGTATGGGTTTTTGTATTTACATTTTTCTATTTAGTATAAGCTATGGCAGATCAAAATCATAAATTAGCAATTTTTAGAGGGCGTTTAAAATTTAAGTCAAATGTTCAGAAAATTTGGGGTGTTCTTATATTTTTATCTATAATAACTGCTATTGAAGTGGCTTTAGGTATAATGAAACCAGAGATATTATTAAATTACTTTTTGGGAATTAAACTTATAAATTGGCTGTTTATTATTATGACTATAATCAAGGCATATTATATCACATGGGACTTTATGCATGTTAGAGATGAAAAACCTTTTTTAAAAAACACTATAGTTGTTCCGCTTCTTATTCTAATTCCTTTCTTATTATTTATTCTTCTATATGAGGGCTCTTATATCTTTGATATAATGTTTAATGGTCTAAAGGCATGGAACTTTGATATATATTAATGAGTAAAGATTTTAAAAAGTATCTAATACTTGGTTTTCTGTTTTTCTTTCCAATATTCGTTTATGTATTTCTATCAACAGGTATAAATAATTTTGCAAAACTCCCTGTTTTAACTGAAAACGTAAAGGATGTAAAAAATATTGAAGGAAATATACTTGAGACATCTTTTAAAGATAAAATATCAATAGTTGCTTTTTGGGGTGGAGATATTAATAAAAAAAAATCTGAAGCATTAAATTTAAATCAAAAAATTTACAAAAGATTTTATGAGTTTCAAGACTTTCAATTTGTTGTAATGCATAATAAAACTGAATCTGAGGCAATTGAAAGTTTAAAAAATGAGCTCATAAGTGGAGTTGGCACTGACCTTGAAAAATGGAACTTTATTTCGACAACTCAATCAAATATTAAGATGATTTTTGAAAGTTTTAATACCAATATCGAGCTAGACTCTAATTATAGTACCCCTTATGTGTTCATAGTTGATAGAGATCTGAGTTTAAGAGGAAGAGATGATGATGAAGATATTGGAATGCTTTATGGTTTTAATTCACAATCTGTTGCAGAGATAAATAATAAAATGGTAGATGATGTTAAAATAATACTTGCTGAGTATAGATTAGCTCTTAAGAAAAATGACTCTTTATTTTATGAATAATAATATAAAATATATTGGATTATTTATAATTATAATTCTTTTTGGAGTCTTTTCGTTACCTAAAATTTATGAAAGAGTAGTCAATTCAGATATTACAGATTCCAATAGACTTAACACTAATGAAAGGTTGGCATACCTAACTATTTCAGATGAAAAAAGAAAAGCTCCTGACTTTTTGTTAACTAATCAAGACTCAATATTAATTTCAAATGATGATATGATTGGTAAAGTATATGTGCTTGAATTTTTCTTTACTAGATGTCCTGATATTTGTATTGAAATGAATCAAAATATGAAGTTATTAGATGAAGAATTTGGTGATTCTAACGATTTTGGCATTATCTCGATAACTATTGATCCTAATAACGATACTCCATCAATTTTAAAAAAATATTCTGAAACACTAGATGTTAAATCACAAAACTGGCACTTTTTAACTGGCGAAAAAGATTACATATATGATTTAGCTAACATTGGATTTAACATTTTTGCAAATCAAAACTCTAATTTTATAGGAGGTTTTGAACATCAAGGATATTTTGCACTTATTGATAAAGATGGGTATATTCGATCTAGAAAAGATAGTTTTGGAAACCCTATCATGTATTATTTAGGTATAAACGATATTAATGCAATTCAGCAGGGTATAGGAATGTTAAACTATGATATTAAAAAATTAATTGATGAGTAAAATTGAAAACCAAAATAGTGGCTTAAAGTATAAAACTTTAATTATTATTGTTTCGATAGTAATTCCTCTTGTTGTTCTATTGCTGTTTAATATTAGAATAACATCTTTGCCCGCATTAACATTTTTGCCACCTATTTACGCTTCAATTAATGGTTTAACAGCAATTCTATTAGTTGCTGCTCTTTATAGTATCAAGAATAAAAAAGTTAAACAACATGAGGTTTTGATGAAGACATCTATATTCTTGTCTTTAGTATTCTTAGTTATGTATATTCTTTATCATATGACAACTGACCCTACACCTTTTGGAGGAGAAGGTTTTATAAAATATTTATACTTTTTTATATTATTTTCACATATAACATTATCTATATTCATTGTACCCATGGTTCTTATTACATATGTAAGAGCTATTTCAAATATGTTTGATAAGCATAAAAAAATTGCAAGGATAACATTTCCAATCTGGCTTTACATTGCTGTTACAGGTGTTGTAGTTTACCTTATGATTTCACCATATTATATTCACTAATGAAAAAATACTATCTTTTTTTTATTTTATTTTTTTTAATGACTGTTGATGTTCAGTCACAATGTTCTATGTTAAGTGCTATGATGGAAACTGATCAAGGCTATGAATCAGCCAAGGGATTAAATAGGGGTATTGTTTATTTAATGTCAATTCCATATATATTAATAGGATTGATTATTTGGAAAATATATAAAACCAATAAAGCAGGATAATTTTTTTATTAATTTGGTTTATATTATAAACTAGTTTATATTTGTGAAAAAAAAAGATGAATAAAGAAGATCAAATCAAGGCTATTAATGACATAATTAATGAGACTAGGACCAAACTAAAGCCATTAAGTTTTAACTTAATTTTCTGGGGAATATTTATAAACATAATGAGTATAATTCATTATAGTTTTCCATCATTTATTCAACAAACATATTATTCTGCTGGAATATACTGGATATTTTTACCCATGATCGGCATGATCTATATGACACGCTGGAACATAAAAAAATATAAAGAGATAGGATATTCAACAACATTAGGTAGAGCTATCAAAATTATATGGGGAGTATTTGGCTTTGGGTGGCTAATGATAACAGCTTTTTCTCTATATAAAGGAATTAACCCAGTTCCAGATATTTTATTTCTCCTAGGTCTTGTTATTGTTATGACTGGAATGATTATTAAATTTAAACCCTTAACAATAGGCGGTATGGTTATATTTATTTTCATTTTCAATTTGAATCAAAATCCAGATCAAAATTTTTTAATAGTGAATATGATTGGAATAACTCTAGGATTATTGATTCCTGGAATTTTACTTAATAGAATGAAAACTGATGAATAAAGAATTAGAGAAGTTACTTTTTAATCCAGTGAGATTAAAAATACTTTCTTTTTTATTTACAGTTGAGAGTGCAAGCTTTAAGAAATTGATCGAAGTTTCAGAGGCTACAAAAGGTAACATTAGTGTTCAAATAAAAAAACTTGAAGACGCAGGACTTATTAAAGTAAGAAAAAAGTTCGAAGGTAATTACCCTCTTACTCTCTGCAAGATTACTTCAAAAGGTAAAACATCTTTTGAACTTTTTTTCATCTCGTTAAAATCATATGAAACAAACAAAACTGAAAAATAAATTGTGTAATAAAAAATTTATTAAGTACTTTGTATTACATAGTACCTATTATTTTTTAATGCTTTAAACAAACTTTACGATAATTTATCGTTCTAATATTTAGAATTTAGGTAATTTTGCAAAATATATGATAGAAATTAATAATTTACATAAGTCCTACGAGATGGGATCTTCATCTTTACATGTTCTAAAGGGAATAGATTTTTCAGTTGCTGATGGTGAACTTGTTGCTATAATGGGATCTTCAGGTTCTGGTAAATCAACTCTTCTAAATATTTTAGGAATGCTTGATACTTCCGATGAGGGAACTTATGATCTTGATAAAATCCGTATTGCTAATATGGATGAAAAAAAAGCGGCTAATTATAGAAATAAATTTTTAGGTTTTGTTTTTCAATCTTTTAATTTGATAAATTATAAAAATGCACTCGAAAATGTAGCCCTTCCATTATATTATCAGGGTATCTCAAGAAAAGAAAGGCAAGTAACAGCACTTAATTACCTCGATAAAGTTGGTCTTAAAGAATGGTCTACTCACTTACCAAGTGAATTATCAGGTGGTCAAAAACAGAGAGTTGCTATAGCTAGAGCATTAGCATCTAACCCAAAAGTTTTACTTGCAGATGAACCTACAGGTGCACTTGATTCTAAAACCTCTATGGAGGTAATGGCTTTAATACAACAAATTAATAACGAGGGTAAAACTATTCTTGTTGTTACTCACGAACAGGATATAGCAGAAATGTGTAAAAGAGTTGTTCGTCTTAAAGATGGAGTTATAGTTGAGGATAAAAAAGTTAAACAAAACATTATAAAAAATGTTTAATATAGAACGTTGGAAAGAAATTTTTCAGTCTATTCAAAAGAATAAGTTAAGGACTGCGCTTTCTGGTATAACTGTATCATTAGGTATTTTAATCTTTATTATTCTTTTTGGCCTTGGAGAAGGTTTAAAAAATTCTTACACGGATTTATTCTTAAGACAGGCTAATAATGTAGTATATTTTTATCCAGGTAAAACAACTAAACCATATGGTGGTTTTAAAACTAATAGAAGAATTGAATTTGATAACTCTGATGTAGTTGATATAAAAACCAACTTTTCAGATAGAGTTGAGTATGTAAACCCAACAATTAGTTATGGAGCAACTATAAAATACAAATTAGAGTCATATAATTTTACAATTCAAGCTATATCCCCATCGAATCAATATATATCAGGTAATATTTTAATGAAGGGTAGATATATTAATGAAAAAGATATAAAGGAAAAAACGAAAGTTGTTGTTATCGGAAGAATTGTTGCAAGGGATATCTTCAAAGGAGAAGACCCGTTAGGTAAGTTTATTAATGTTGGCTCTAGATCATTTAAAGTTGTTGGAGTTTATCAAGATCTTGATGGTGACAATGAAGAAAGTGAATTATTTGTCCCATACACAACAAGACAACAAATACTAATGGGAAGTGACAAATTAGGAAATATTGACATAACCTTTAATCCAAATCTTGGTGGAAAAGGTGCTGTAAAACTAGAAGACGATATAAAGACATTTCTCAAAAAGAAAAAATCAATAGATCCAACAGATCCAAGTGGAATAAGAGTTAGAAATGTAGCTGATGAATTGGAGAGATCTCTTCAGTTTGCAAATGCCTTACAAATAATTGTAACTTTTGTTGGAATAGGGACACTAATTGCAGGAATAATAGGAATTTCTAACATTATGGTATTTATAGTAAAAGAGAGAACTAAAGAATTGGGAATTAGAAAGGCATTAGGTGCAGAGCCTAATGAAATAATTAAAATGATTTTAACAGAATCAGTTTTTATTACTTCATTGGCTGGCGTTCTAGGAATGATTTTAGGAATTGTTATTCTTAACTCATTAGATTCTGGTGTCCTTCAAGATTATTTTATTACAAGGGCAGGAGTTGATTTAAATATTGCTTTTTTTGCCACTGTAATATTAATAGTTTTTGGAGTGATCGCAGGTTATATACCAGCTAAAAGAGCTGCTCAAATAAAACCAATAGTTGCATTAAGAGATGAATAGCTTAAAAAAAATTTTTGATAGAGATACTTGGGATGAAATTTTTGAATCTATTTCAAAAAATAAAACTAGGACTATAATTACAACTATTGGAGTTTTCTGGGGTATATTCATATATATAGTTTTGGCTGGATCTGCTACTGGTCTTGAAAATGGTTTTGATGATGCTTTTAGTGGGTTAAGTAAAAATTCCATGGGAGTTTGGGCACAAAGAACTTCTATCCCTTATAAAGGTTTTGAGGAAGGAAGACAACCCCTATTTAGATTAAATGATGTTGACAAATTAAAAAGTAGAATACCTGAAATTGAATATATAGCACCAGGTCTTCAAGCTGGAGCTTTTTCTGGCTCACCTCCTTTAGTATCAAGGGGTACTAAATCTGATAACTTTAACGTTTTTGGTAACTTTCCAGTTTATGCTAAAATTTCAGTTATTAATATATATGATGGTGGAAGATATATTAATGAAGAGGATATTAAATATGAGAGAAAAGTAGCTGTTATTGGCGAAGGTACACAAGAAAGATTATTTACTGAAGGTGAAGATCCTCTTGGAAAATATATTGAAATTAATAATGTAAACTTTAAAGTAGTAGGAGTTACAAAATTTTCACAAGGGGGTGGGTTTGGATCAGATTCGGATGTAACTATACCGTATACTACTTTTGCTAAATTATATAATAGGGGTGATAGATATGGATTTATGTTTATAGCTGGATATGATTATGTAAATCCAAATTATTTAGAAGAGACAGTAATGTCAAATTTAAAAGTACTAAAAACTGTATCCCCAGAAGATGAAAGGGCTTTTGGATCTTTTAATATTGGTTCTTTATTTGAAAGTATCATAAAATTCACAAAAGGGATGGTTTTCTTATCTCTTGTTGTTGGAATAGCTACAATTTTTGCTGGTGTTATTGGAATTGGAAATATAATGCTAATTGCAGTTAAGGAGAGAACTAATGAGTTAGGAATAAGAAGAGCACTAGGTGCCACTCCTGGAGAAGTAAAAGTTCAAATTGTATTAGAATCAGTTTTTCTTACAATTATAGCGGGAATAATAGGAATTATTGTTGGTGCATTTTTACTATTTGTTATAAATATAGGTACTTCAGGTTTGGAAGACTTTCCTTTTACAAACCCAACTGTTCCTTTAGCTATTGTATTTGGTGCATTTATTACTATGGTGACTTTAGGGACACTTATTGGACTAATTCCAGCTGAGAGAGCTGTAAGTATTAAGCCTATTGAGGCTTTAAGAGAAGAGTAATTAATTAAAATAAAAAAAATGAAATTAAAAAATATCGGAATTATAGTATTAATCTTAGGTTTTCTATTTGCTATTGCCTATTTCGTCAGAACAAATAGTACAGCAGCAATTCAATATGACACAACCACTGCATTTACCTCAAGTATTCAAAAAACATCTGTTGTGACAGGTACAGTTATTCCTGAGGATGAGGTTGAAATAAAACCTCAATTAAATGGAATCATTTCAGAAATAATGGTAGAAGAAGGTGATATGGTTAATAATGGTGATTTGATTGCAATAATTAAAGTAGTTCCAGATGAGAGATCTGTTTATGGTGCTCAATCTCAAGTAAACGCTGCGGAATTAAACGTTAAGAATGCTGAAAGACAGATGCAAAGAGCAGAAGAATTATTTTCAAAGCAAATAATTTCTCAACAAGAATTTGAAGACGCAGAATTAAGATTCAATACTGCAAAAGAAAACTTACAGGCAGCTCAAAATGATCTTGAAATTATTAGAAAGGGATCTGTCTCTGGTTCTTCAACTGCTAATACAAATATTAGAGCTACTATTACTGGAACCATTCTTGAAATACCTATTAAACTAGGTGATCAAGTAATTGCAGCTAATAGCTTTAATTCTGGATCAACAGTTGCAATAATTGCAGATTTAAATAAGATGATCTTTGAGGGACAAGTTGATGAAGCAGAAGTTGGAAAACTAGAGGTAGGACAGGACTTAAGTGTAAGTATGGCTGCTATTCCTGATAAAGAATTTCAGGCAAAGTTAAAATTTGTTGCTCCTAAAGGTACTGAAGCTGGTGGTGCAGTTCAATTTAAAATTGAAGCTGATCTTACTTTAGATGAAAGTTCATTTATAAGAGCTGGATACAGTGCAAACGGAACTCTTGTGGTTGATAATAGACAAGATATAATGGTTATAGCAGAGGCTCTTTTACAGTTTGATAGAAGAACTTCCGTGCCCTATGTTGAAGTAGAGACTTCTTCTCAAAACTTTGAAAGAAGAGATATAACTATTGGATTATCAGATGGAATAAAAGTTGAGATTTTAGATGGACTTGAAATGACTGACAAAATAAAGATTTGGAATAAAACAGAACCAATAAAGATTGAACCTGAAGAGTCAGCATTTGACTCTTTTAGAGAAGATTAATAAACTAAAAATAATGATAAAAAAATATATACTTTTAACTCTTTTTTCTTCAACTATAGCTTTATCTCAAACAAGTGATAATATATTGACACTTCAAGATGCGGTTGAGATGGCAATTGAAAAAAACATTAGTATTAAACAATCAGAATTAAACTTACTTAATTCTGAAATAAGTAAATCTGACGCTATTGGAAACTTCCTTCCAAGAGTTTCAGCATCAGCTAACCACCAATGGAACATTGGTAGAGGGATTAATATTACAACTAATGTAATTGAAGACATAACTACCTCATTTTCATCTATGAGTGCAGGTGTAGGCTTAGATGTCTATAACGGCTTTAGGAATGTTTATCAACTTCATAGAGCTAATCTTGAAATTCTTTCTTCACAGTTTCAACTAGATGATATGAAGGATGATATAAAGCTTTTAGTAGCAAACTCCTATTTACAAATTATGTTTAATAGTGAAATACTTAAAGTTCAAAAATCACAACTAGAAATTACTAAGCTAGAATTTGAAAGAACTAAAGATTTAATTGAAAGTGGAACATTTTCACCAAGACAAATTTTTGAAATTGAAGCAAATCTAGCATCTCAGGAACAAAGTGTTGTTCAGGCCGAAAATAATTTTAGAAATGCAAAGTTAAGTTTAGCACAACTTCTTCTAATTGATGATTTTGAAAGTTTTGATATTGCATATGAAGATTTTAGTGTTCCATTTTCAGATATACTAACTAAAACACCTAAGGAAATACTTGAAAAATCTTTAACCTTCAGAAATGATATTAAATTAGCAGAGACCAATATATCTATAGCTGAGAAGGATATTCAAATATCAAAATCTCAATTGCAACCAACAGTTAGTTCATTTTATCAATGGAATACAAGAATATCTTATCTAGATAATACCCCTAGCTTTGAAGATCAGTTTGATTTAAATAAAGGTCAAGGATATGGTCTTGCTTTAAATATTCCAATATTTCAAGGAAAACAGATAAGAAACAACGTTGAAAGAAGTAAAGTAAATCTTGATAGACTTCAAAATCAATATGAACAAGAAAAATTAAATCTTGAAAATTCAATTAATCAAGCCTATAATGATTTAAAAGGAGCTATTAAGCTTTATGAGGCTTCAAATAAAACCTTGGAATCTTTGAAAAATGCTTTTGAAGATGCTTCTGATAGATTTTTATTAGGTTCAGTAAGTTCTTTTGATTTTATTCAATCAAAACAAAGATATGAGTCTTCTGTTTCTGAAAATATTAGAGCTAAGTTTGATTATATATTTAAGCTTAAAGTTTTAGAGTTTTACTTTGGATTACCTTTATCAATTCCTCAATCTAATTAAATTGATATAGATGTCATTAATATTAAATATAGAGACATCTAGTAAAAACTGTTCTGTTTCTCTTTCTTCGATGGGGAAACTAGTGAGTCACTTTGAATTAGAGGATGACAAATACAGGCATAGTGAATTATTAACCTCTACAATTCAAGACATACTATTTAATGAAAAATTAAATGTAAAAGATTTAGATGCCATTTCAATTGGAGTTGGACCTGGTTCTTTTACAGGACTAAGAATCGGCTTTTCTGTGGCTAAAGGACTTTGTTATCCTCATAAAATAAAGTTGATCGGAATCTCAACTCTTAAAATTCTTGCAAATTCCTTAGATTCAAAAAGTGATAATATTATCGCACTAATAAACGACAAAGGAAATTATTTTTATTTATCAAAATATAATTCTGAATTAGATGAATTGATGCCTCCAAGCATTGAATTTATTGATCAAGGATTTTTAAATAAAATGATTGATAACTCTACAACTATAGTTGTAAATGATAGTAGTTCATATCACTTTATAGATAAAATATTAAATAAAAAAGTTAATTTGATTAAGAATGTAATTAGTTCATCAAACATGACAAGCCTATCTCAGAAGTTATTTAACAATAATAAATTTGAAGATATTGCATACGCAGAGCCTGTGTATGTTAAAAAACCTTATGTAAACTAGATTTAGTTTATTAGAATCCTAGCGCCTTTTTTACATCAGCTAAAAGATCCTTTCCATCTGCAAGAATAATTCCTCCATTTGGACTAGAGTCAATTACATAATTAAACCCTTGATCTTTTCCAACTTTAGTAATAGCATCTCTAGCTTTTTCAAGTAGTGGTGTCATTAAGTCCATTTGCTTCTTTTGAAGCTCTTGAGCAGCTGAATCTCTGAATTCTTGTAAATTTGTTTGCATACTTTCGAGCTCTTTCTGTCTAGCTTGATTTGTTACATCAGTTTGATTTGCTGCATCTGAAGAGTAGCTTTGAGCTTTTGTTTGAAATTCTTTAAATGCGTTATCAATTTGAGTTGTATAATCTTTTTCAAGTTTAGCTAGTTCATTTTGAGCAGCAATTACCTCAGGCATTTCGCTGATAAGCTGTTGAACGTTTATATGAGCTACATTTGATTGAGCAACTGAAGTCATTGGAGCTACAGCTAAAAATGTAGCAGTTATTAGTTTGAGTATCGATTTCATCATCTGTTATAATATTTACGGGTGCAATATCGTAATTTTTCTTTAAAAAACGATTAAAATTGTTGACCTATTACAAAGTGTGTTTGCCATCCTGATGCTTGTCCTGAATTAGAAAGGTCTGTTGAATCAAAACCGTAACCAAAGTCAATTCCAAGAAGACCAAACGCAGGCATAAATACCCTTACACCAATACCAGCAGATCTTTTAACATCAAATGGACTGTAATCTTTAAAATTATCAAATCCATTTCCTGCTTCAAGAAAGCTTAACGCAAAAACAGATGCACTTGGCTTAAGACTTATAGGGTATCTAAGTTCCAATGAAAATTTGTTGTAAATAATTGATCCATCTCTACTTGAAAGTGATCCGTTTTCATATCCTCTTAGAGATATTGTCTCTCTTCCATCCATTGCATATTGCTGCATACCATCTCCTCCTAAATAAAATCTTTCAAAAGGGATATAGCCTTTGTTACTATTATATGTTCCTAAAAAACCGAAATCTGTTTGTGCTTTTAAAACAAACTTCCCAAATAATCTAGTATACCAGCTACCATCAAATTTAACTTTATAAAATTCTAGCCATCTATACTTTGCTTGATCGATTTCAGCTTGGATAGGTTCCCCTCTATTATTTTGATACTCAGGCCTTTCGTTCATATCAGAAAAGTCATCACCTGTGATAAGAGAATAGGGAGGAGAAAATCTTCCACTAAGCGAAAAACTTGATCCACCAATAGGAAAAATAGGGTTTGTATATGTGTTATTTCTTGATAAAGCAATGTTATATGCTACATTATGGGACTCTCCATTTCCAAATGTAAAAAGTCCAGTGAAATAATTATTTAGATTGTAATATTGATATGATATTGATTGAGAAAGGACAAAATAGTCATCTGGTACTTTCAGTCTCTTTGCAATACCAAGGTTAAATCCAGCAATTTCAAATGATTGTGTTTTATCTGCTCTTCTTGTGAAATAATCATACCTATATTGTTTTGTTGATGAAAGTGAAAGTGAAAACTGAACAGGTTCTCTTCCACCAAACCATGGTTCAACAAAACTGAAACTTTTTGTGCTATAGAAAGAGCTTGTTTGAAGTCTAATAGCAAGAGTTTGACCGTCTCCCATAGGTAGTGGTCTCCAAGCTTTTTTATTTTTAATATTTTTTGTTGAGAAATTATTAAAAGAGAGACCAAGAGTACCAATAAAACCTCCACCTCCATATCCACCTTGTAATTCTATTTGGCTTGCACCCGCTTCAATTAATCCTAACTCAATATCAACTGTTCCCTGATTAGGATCAACATTTTTAAAATCAGGGCTTATCTGTTCCGCATCAAAAAACCCTAGCTGACCAACCTCACGAATAGTTCTTACAACTTTGTCCTTGCTGTAAAGTTCACCTGGTTTTATCCTAAGTTCACGATATATTACATTATCATTAGTCTTAGTATTACCAACAACTGTAATTTTATTAAAACTTGCGAGTTTACCTTCATTAATTCGTATTTGAAAATCAATAGTATCATTTGCTGCACTTACCTCAACCGCATTTACTGATGAAAATAAATATCCGTTGTTTTGATAGAGATTAGATAAATCATTTGCATCTGGGTTGTCATCCTGAATTCTTTCTTTAAGAAGAACTCCATTGTAAGAATCTCCACTTTTTATTCCTAATATCTGGTCTAATTGAAAATCAGTATATGAACTATTACCAATATAATTTATATCTCCAAAGTAGTATTTATTTCCCTCGTCAATACTTAAGGCAAGATCAATTGTTTTCTCATCATTTGTAATGATTGTATCAAATTCAATTCGTGCATCTCTGTATCCTTTTTCTTTGTAAAATGATATTAGATTTTCTTTATCGGTTTCATAATCGGATGCTATAAGCTTTGATTTTTTCCAAAATCTTAAAGGAAATTTTTTCTTAGTTTTTTTAAGCTTGGATTTTAACTTACCATCTTTAAATATCTCATTCCCAGAGAAGCTAATATTTTTTATTTTAATTCTTTCACCCCTATCAACGTTTATGTTAAGGTTTCGCTTATTTGAGCCAATTGAGTCAGGAGTAGAAACTATATTTACTTTAGAATTTAAAAAACCATCTTTTTTTAAATCATTTTGAATATAGTTTTTTGTATTTGTCAGAAAACTTTCTGAAAGTCTTTTTCCTTCTGATAACTCAGTTTCTTTTTCAAAAGTTTCAGCCTTACTTCTTTTTACACCATTTATGCTATAGTTAAGTAGTGTAGGAAGTTCATCAACATTTATCTCTAGTTTTATCTTACCGTTGTTAACGTCAGTAACATAAAGATTAACATCACTAAAAAGTTCAAGATTCCATAATTTTTTTAGAACTGCACTGACTTCTTCTCCAGGAACTTGAATGCTCTGTCCTTGTCTCAAACCACTATATGTAACAACAGTTCTATCGCTAAAGTTTTTTAATCCAGCTACAGTAATAGTATCAATAGTATATGTATCACCTTTTCTATAATCATTTTGTGAAAAAAGGAAACCTGTCGATAAAATAAAGACAGTAAAAACCTTTATTAAGTGAGATTTATAATTGTTTACTAGTTTTTCCAAATCTTCTTTCTCTGTTTTGATATTCAACAATTGCTTTAGTAAAGTCTTGTTCCGAAAAGTCTGGCCAATATACATCAGTAAAATATAATTCAGCATAAGCTATTTGCCATAACAAGAAATTACTAATTCTTTGCTCTCCACTTGTTCTAATAAGCAGGTCTACATCCGGCAAATTTCTGGTGTAAAGATGGTCATTTATTACGGAATCATCAAAATTATCAAGAGAAATTATATCATTTTTAACTTTCTCTGAAATCTCTTTAACAGCTTTAAAAATCTCTTGCTTTCCACCGTAACTTAAAGCAAGAGTTAATATCATTCCGGTATTTTTTTTTGTGTTTTCAATAATGCTATTCAATTCAGTCTTTACTTTTTCTGGCAAAGAATTTAAGTCACCTATAGCATTTAACTTAATATTATTATTAAAGATATCTTCAAACTCATCTTTGAGTGTTTGAACTAAAAGTTTCATTAGAGTATCAACTTCATCAGTAGGTCTATCCCAGTTCTCAACAGAAAAAGTAAATAATGTCAAATATTCTATTTTATGTTTATTTGCTTCTTCAACAATTTTTTTTACGGCGCTAACTCCATTTTGATGACCGAAAACTCTTGGCATTCCCTTTTGCTCTGCCCACCTTCCATTTCCATCCATTATTATTGCTGTATGCTTCGGAATCATTTTTATTTATTTAGATTTTGGTTTCTCATATCCTGACCCCAAAATAACTTTTCTCTTAACCTCTTATAAAAATTATCATTGTCAAATTTTATAGTACCAATAGTAAATCCAGCTTTAAAAATCTCAATTTGGTTAGAACAATTTGCGGAGTACATTCTTGAATCTACAGATAAATTTATATCACTATCTCCTACAATGTCAATATTTATTTTTGAATTATCAGGAATAACTAATGATCTCATATTTATATTATGAGGTGCAATTGGATTTAAAACAATAACATTTGATTCGGGAGAAACAATCGATCCTCCATTACTTAAAGAATAACCTGTAGAACCTGTTGGAGTTGAAATTATTAGACCGTCCGACCAATAATTTGTTAAATACTTATCATTAATTTGACAAGAAATATTTAAAAGTGATGTCGTGTCTTTTCTTTGAATTGTTATTTCATTAAGAGCAAATGGGTAATCATAAAATGCATCATTTTGAGATTCTGATTTAACTTCTAGAAGAGTTCTTTTAATAATGCTGAATTTATTATTCTCAATAAGAGATATAGCTTCTTGAATATTTTCTTTTTGAATACTTGTTAAAAAACCTAGTCTACCTGTATTAATTCCAAGAACAGGAATATTTGAATCTTTAACATATGTTATAGATCTTAAAATTGTACCATCTCCTCCAATGGCAAAAACAAAATTAATATCATTTTCTATTGGCTTTTTTGAATCAAAAAAAGAGAATTTTTTTTGAGCTTCTTTACTTAGTTCATTTTTTATTTTAGAATCAATAACTAGTTGATTATTGCCTGAGATAATATCAATTATATCCTTACAACAATCAATTGAGGATTTGTTATGAAATGCTATGTATAGAGCTATTTTCATATCACAAAAATACAAACTTTATAACTTTATTAAGTACTATATTTGCAATTATGTTTATATATATTTTATGACAAGACTAAGCGTAAATATTAATAAAATTGCTACACTAAGAAATGCAAGAGGAGAAGATTATCCTAATTTAATAAAGACAGCTCAAGATATTATAAACTTTGGAGCTCAAGGAATTACAATTCATCCAAGGCCAGATGAAAGACATATTCGATACTCTGATGCTTTTGAGTTAAAAGAAAAAATTAATACTGAACTAAATATTGAGGGAAATCCAAGTAAAAAATTTATTGACCTTGTTAATACAATTAAGCCTGAACAAGTAACTTTAGTCCCTGATTCTGAGGATGTAATTACATCAAATGCGGGATGGAATACAATAAATAATTATTCATTTTTAAAAGATATTGTTAATGAATTCCATTCAAATTCGATACGAGTTTCAATATTTATTGACCCAGACATAGATATGCTTGAGGGAGCAAAAAAGATAAATGCTGATAGAGTTGAACTTTTTACTGGTCCTTATGCTAAAGTGTATAATATTGATAAATCAAAAGCGATTGAAAAATATATTCAATGCTCACAAGTTGCAAATGAAATTAATTTAGATCTTAATGCAGGTCACGATTTAAATCAAGATAATCTTGAATTTTTTATACAATCAACAAAAAACATTAAAGAAGTTTCAATTGGACATGCCTTAATTTCAGAGTCTCTATATAAAGGTTTACATTCTACAATCAAATCTTATCTAGATATACTTAAATGAAAATACTTCATTCAAATTTAATAGGAAACTCTGATAGAGATCTGTTTATAATTCATGGATTTTTAGGCATGGGAGACAACTGGAAGACACATGCGAAAAAAATTGCTGAAAAAGATTTTCAAGTACATTTACTAGATCTAAGAAATCATGGAAAAAGCTTCTGGAGTAAAGATTTTAGTTTTGAATTAATGGTTGATGATATATATAATTATGCTAAACATAATAAGATTAAAAAGTTTAGTCTTTTGGGCCACTCCATGGGAGGAAACGTGAGTATGTTATTCTCGCAAAAATATCCTGAATTTTTAGATAAAATAATTATAGTAGATATCATTCCAAAGGAATATAAACCTCATCATGAAAATATTTTAAATAGTTTAATATCACTTGATTTTAAAAAAATAAACTCAAGAAAAGATGCAGATTTTCATTTATCAAATTATATAGAAGATGAAAGAGTTAGACAATTTTTATTAAAGAATTTATATTGGATAGATAAAGAAAGTTTGGGTTTAAAGCTAAATATCAAAATTTTATCAAAATTTAAAAATAAATTATCCATTACCCTTCAAAAAGATTTAAAATTTGACAATCCATCTCTTTTTTTATATGGTCAAGATTCACCTTATGTAGCTGAAGCTGATTTTCCATTAATTCAGAAACATTTTTCTAATATCCAAATTATTAAAGTTCCATTATCTGGTCATTGGGTTCATGCAGATAATCCATCTTTTTTTCTTGATAGAACAATTAATTTTTTAAATTGAATAATGGAAAATCACAAAATTAGAAAAGCTAATTCTTCTGATGTAAAAGATATTTTAAGATTACTAATTGAGCTTGCAGTATATGAAAAAGAACCTAATGCTGTTAAGGTTACAGAGAGTGATTTAATAAGAGATGGTTTTGGTCAAAGCCCTAAATTTGAATGTATTCTTGCAGAGTTTAACTCTGAAATTGTTGGGTTAGCTTTCTATACTCCTAGGTATTCAACATGGGTTGGAGATACTTTGCATCTAGAGGATTTAATTGTAACTCAAAAAATGAGAGGTAAAGGTTTTGGGATTTCTCTATATAAATCATTTTTATTTGAAGCAAAAAAAAGAGGTGTAAATAGAGTTGAATGGTCAGTTCTAGATTGGAATAAGCCAGCTATTGATTTCTATAAGAATACAGGTGCAATAATTGATGGTTTAGATCAATGGAAAATAGTAAGAATGGATAAAGAAATTATTGAAAAATTCCTTTCAAATTAATTCTTCTTTAATAAAATTAATAATAAAGCTTTTTATCTGATCTCTTACTTTTTCAAATTCTTTATTATATAAACCATTATTTAATTTAGAGGGGTCTGTAAAATTTTTATGTATTTTTTTGCCATTAATATTAGGTAAAATAGGGCAAGTTTCATTTGCATTATCACATACAGTAATTATAAAGTCAAATTTTTCATCTTTATATTCATCAATAAGATTTGAATTATGATGTGAAATGTCAATTCCTATATCTGCCATGCTTTTTACAGCATTTTTGTTTAATCCATGTTTTTCAATTCCAGCACTATAAATGGAAAATGAGTTATCTGTAAAATGATTTAAAAATCCATGAGCAATTTGACTTCTGCATGAGTTTCCAGTACAAAGAATAAGAATATTTTTCATTAAAAACCTAGAGAAAATTGAGCAATATAAAAGAATAAGAATATTCCAAAAATATCATTTGCAGTAGTAATAAAAGGTCCAGTAGCAATTGCTGGATCTATACCTTGTTTATCAAGAATAATTGGTACAAAGGTTCCTACTAATGCAGCAATTATTATAACACCCATCATTGAGCCAGCAATGGTAAGGCTCATGAATAAATCTTGATTTACAATCTGCCCAAATATTACCAGTATAACAGACAATGCTAAACCATTAATTAAACTTAAACTAACTTCTTTTAATAGTCTATTTAATAAAGAGCCTTTAACCAAATCATTTGCAAGACCTTGAACAATAATAGCTGATGATTGTACTCCAACGTTTCCAGCCATAGCAGCAATAAGAGGAGTATAGAAAAACAAACTTCTTAAATCTGGCTGATTCATGATTTGTTCAAAATCTTTCAAGATAAAAACACTACCAAGCCCACCTAAAAGTCCTAAGAATAACCAAGGAAGCCTAGCTTTAGTTAACTGAAGAAGAGAATCATTAACCTCAACCTCAGATGAAATACCTGCTGCTAATTGATAATCTTTTTCTGCTTCATCTTTAATTAAATCTACTATATCATCAATGGTAATTCTTCCTAATAAAGTTTTTCTTTTGTTAGTTACAGGAATAGCTTCGAGATCGTATTTTGACATAATTTTTGCAACATCTTCACCTTCTTGATCAGCTGTAACGTAATCAACTTTAGGTATAAAAATATCTTTAACTTTTGATTTTGAATTTGCTGTAACTACGTCTTTTAATGAAAGCCTACCTTTTAATCTGTTTTTTGAGTCAACAACATATATTGAGTGAACTCTAGTTACATTTTTGGCTTGTTTTCTGATTTCATCAATACACTTTGCAATACTAAGATTTTCACTTACTTTAACTAGCTCTTTTGCCATTAAACCACCAGCTGTATTTTCATTATACTTAAGCAGCTCTTTTATGTCATCAGTTAATTCAGAATCTTTAATTTGAGAGAATACTCTTTCTTGTATTTCTTCAGGTAATTCTGAAATTACATCTGTTGCATCATCAGTATCAAGCTCTTCAATTTTTTCAGCAATCTCTTTAGCTGAAAGGTTTTCAAGAATTAATTCTCTTAAGTCTTCATCAATTTCCGCAAGAGCATCTGCAATTCTTTGTTTATCAAAAATTTTAACAAGAAAAACAACTTCCTTAATTTCTAGCAGTTCAAATATTTCAGCTAAGTCAGCATAATGAAGCTCATTAAGGTTCATGATAAGTTTTTCATTATCATTACCTTTTATAAGTTTTTTAATCTTATTTATTAATTCATCATTGACTTTAAATTGTCTCATCACTAATTTTTTGAGTTAATTTGACAAATTCTTCAACAGATAGCTGCTCAGGTCTTAATCCAAATATACTATCTTCTAATATATTTTCCTGTATGTCAAGTTTTTTTAGAGAGTTTTTTAATTTTTTCCTTCTCTGTTGAAAACTTAATTTTATGACTTTATCTAATAGATTAATATCACAGTTAAGATTTATATTTTTTTTTCTTGTCATAGAAATAACAGCAGAATCAACTTTTGGCTTTGGGAAAAACACATTTGGAGAAACATTAAATAAAATTTTTACATCATATAGAAGTTGAGTCTTAACTGAAAGTATTCCATATTTTTTAGTATTATGTTTACTAATAATTCTTTCTGCAACTTCCTTTTGAAACATCCCAACTAGGCAACTAATAGATTTATAATTATCTATAGCTTTAAATAAAATTTGAGATGAAATATTATATGGAAAATTTCCAATAATTAAAATTTCACTTAACGATGGATAAGTAGAGAGAACATCAAACTTTAAAAAATCTTTTTCTAATATTTCAAGATTTTCTTTTTTAAATTCATTTTCAAGAAATAATATTGATTCTTTATCAATTTCAATTAATGTTAAAACATCTTTTAAGTATAATAAATATTTAGTTAACGCTCCCTTTCCAGGACCAACTTCAATAACTTTATCATATTTGCTGAAATCAACAGAATCAATGATTTTTTTTGATATATTTTCATCAATTAAAAAATGTTGACCCAGATATTTTTTTGGATGAACATTTCCTATCATGATATTAATCTATTATATCAAACCCAGTAAAAGGTACTAAAGCCTTTGGAATTTTGATTCCATCTTTTGATTGATTATTCTCAATTAATCCAGCCATTACTCTAGGAAGAGCAAGAGAGCTTCCATTTAAAGTATGAAGAAGATGATTTTTACCATCTTTATTTTTAAACTTAAGATTAAGTCGATTGGACTGATAAGTCTTGAAGTTTGAAACAGAACTAATTTCAAGCCATTTTTTTTGACCTTTAGAGTATAATTCAAAATCATAAGTAATAGAAGATGTAAAACCTAAATCTCCTGCACATAAGTTTAGAACTCTAAAATCTAGTTCCAGTTCAGATAATATACTTTTTATATGCTCTTTCATTCCAGTCAAAGCCTTACTTGAATTATCAGGGTGTTCAAGTCTGACTATTTCAACTTTATCAAATTGATGAAGTCTGTTAAGTCCTCTCACATCAGAACCATAGCTTCCAGCTTCTCTTCTAAAACAAGGAGTATAACCAGTAAGAAGTATTGGAAGTTCTTCAATGGATACTTTAGTATCTCTGTAGATATTTGTTAATGGAACCTCTGCAGTTGGAATTAAATAAAAGTCATCATTAATTACATGATACATTTGACCATCTTTATCTGGTAGCTGTCCTGTTGCAAAAGCAGATTGAGAATTAACTAAATGTGGAACTTGAAATTCGGTATAGCCTGCTGATGTATTTCTATCTAGAAAAAAATTGATCAGAGCTCTTTGAAGTTTTGCACCCTTTCCTTTATAAACTGGAAAACCTGAACCAGTAATTTTACTTCCAAGATCAAAATCTATTATATCTAAATCTTTGGCTAAATCCCAATGATTTTTTAAGTTATCTGGAATGTCTTTAATCTCTCCAGTAGAGAAAACTTCTACATTATCATTAACAGTAAAACCATCAGGAACATTATCATCTGGAAGATTAGGAATTGTTGTAATTAGACTCAAAATATCAGATTTTGTTTTATCAAGCTTATCTGATAAATCTTTAGATCTGCTTTTTAAATCTGCAGACTTATTTTTAAGATTTTCAACATTATCACTTTTGTTTCCTGATTTAAAAATCTCAGCAATTTCTTTAGAAATTGTATTTGATTCAAATAAAATTTGATCTAGTTCTTGTTGTGTTTTTTTTCGAATATTATTAAGTTCTATGATTTCATTTACGACACCAAGATTTTTAAATCCTCTTTTTTTGAGACCTTTTAAAGTTTTCTCTTTGTCATTAGAAATTTGATCGATTAAAAGCATAGATTAATTTGAAATCAAAGATAAAACTTATTTGTTTATTAATTTTAAACAATAATTCTCATCTTTCACTAATTGCTCTTTAAGAGCTTGTATTGAAGAAAACTTTTTTTCATCTCTAATCTTTGAAATCATTTTAATAGAGATTACTTGACCATAGATGTCTTCATTGAAATTAAATAAATGAACTTCAATTGATTTATTTTTTGTTCCAATAGTTGGTCTATGGCCTATATTCATCATACCGTTAAACAGCTTGTCTTTAATTATTGTTTCAACTAAATAGACTCCATCTTTAGGTATAATTTTATAGGTTTCTTCAATAAAGATATTAGCAGTAGGGTAGTTTATTTTTTTTCCTAATCCATCTCCTTTTACTACTTTTCCTGTTAGGTTAAAGTATCTTCCAAGATATTTTTCTGTAGTTTTTATATCACCCTGATTTATGGAATTTCTAATTTTTGTTGAGCTTACTGTAATTTTTTCAATTTCTTGTGCTTTAATTTCTTCAACTGTAAAATCATAATCATTAGCATAATTTTTAAGGTCTGTAACTGAGGCTTCTCTCCCTTTTCCAAATCTGTGATCATATCCAATAATTATATGTTTGATTTTAAGCTTATCAACTAAAAAATCTTTTATAAATTGATTAGCTGACAATAGTGAGAAATTTCTATCAAAAGGGTGAATTATAAGTGAATCAATTCCTATTTCATTTAAGTGAATAATTTTTTCATCTAAAGTATCAATCATCTTTACTTCATTATACTTATTTAATATTATTCTTGGGTGAGGGAAAAAAGTTAAGACAACAGAATTTAGATCTTTATTCTTAGAGAATTTAATTAATCTACTTAATATTTCCTGATGGCCAAGATGAATTCCATCAAATGTTCCAATTGTAACAACTGATCTTTTATCTTCATCATAATCTTCAATACTTCTATAAATTTTCATCAATAAAATTCTTCTTATTATAAAAATTCATTGTTCTTTCAATTCCAGTTTGAATAAAAGAAAATATTATATCAGTTGACACTTTAACAAGATTATTAATGTTTTCTTGCTCTGAATCAGTCCATTTGCCAAGAACATAATCTGTCATAGATGTTTTTGTATTATTGGATATGCCTACTCTAATCCTAGGATAATTTGAAGTTCCTAAAAATTCTTGAATATCTTTTAATCCGTTATGCCCTCCTGCAGTTCCGCTTGATTTTATTTTGATATTTCCGAAGTAAAGATTTAAATCATCACAGACAACAAGAATATTGTCATTACTAACTTTCTCTTTATTTTTCCAATATAAAAGTGATTTGCCAGAATTGTTAACGTAATTATTGGGTTTTATCAATATGATTTTCTTACCCTTAAACTTAGATTCTGCTCTTAGTGCTAATTTTACTGACTCAAAATTTACATTTAAGATATCTGAAAGTTTATCAAGAACATCAAATCCAATATTGTGTCGAGTATTAACATAGTCGTCACCAATATTTCCAATACCTATTATAAGATATTTATTCATATCAGACTTTGAGGTAAACAGTGATACGACTTTTTCAAAAAAGTACATTTTATAACAATCTTATTTAAAGTTAAGATTAATTATATAAAATTATTCTTTTGAATCATCTTTAGGAGTTTCTGCTGCTCCTTCTGCTCCTCCTTCTGCTGCTCCTTCTGCTGCTCCTTCTGCTGCTCCTCCTTCTGCTGCTCCTTCTGCTCCTGCTGCTCCAGTCTCCTCATCTTCAGGGAGTGCCATTGAAGCTCTAGATGTTCTTACTTGACATACAACAGTATTTTCTGGGTGAAGTAATTCAAAATCTTCACTCTCAAGTTGTGAGGTATAAAATTTATCACCTAACTCAAGCGAAGAGATATCTACATTAAGAGAATCTGGAAGATTACCAGGAAGTGCTCTAACTCTAAGTTTTCTTTTGTTTCTAGATAATACACCACCACTATTTAATACTCCAGGTGCTGATCCACTAAGTTCAACAGGAATATCCATTGTAACAGGCTTATCATCATGAAGTTCATAAAAATCTGCATGTAAAATTTTATCTGAAACAGGATGAAATTGAATGTCTTGAAGAATTGCATTTTTCTTATTGTCTCCGAAATCAAGAACAACTGTGTGAGCTGCAGCTGTATATACTAAATCTTTGAAACCTATTTCAGTTGCAGTAAAATGAAGAACTTGATCCCCCCCATATAATACACATGGAACAAGGCCATCTTTTCTTACTGATTTTGTACTTGTTTTTCCAGTAGCTTCTCTTACTAAACTTTTAATTTTTATTGATTTCATCTTTTTTTATTTTATAAATAGTTTGTCAATTGACTTGTTGTGATGAACATTATACATTGCTTCTGCAAATATTTTAGAGCATGTTAAATGTTCAACTTTTTTTGATTCTTTTTTAATTTCAATTGAATCACTTGTAATTAATTTTTTAAGTTTTGATTTTTCAATCTTTTCATAAGCATCACCGGAAAGCAACGCATGAGTACAGATAGCAATCACTGATTTTGCACCTTTTTCAATCATTAAATCAGCAGCTCTAGTTAAAGTTCCTGCAGTATCAACCATATCATCAATCAAAACAACATTCTTCCCTGTAACATCACCAATTAATTCCATATAAGTAATTATATTACCTTTTGATCTTTGTTTATAACAAATAACAACATCAGCATCCAAAAATTTAGAATAGGCATATGCTCTTTTGGAACCACCCATATCAGGAGATGCAATTGTTAAATTATCTATGTTTAATGATTTTAAATAAGGAACAAAAATTGACGAAGCATATAAGTGGTCAACTGGTTTCTCAAAAAACCCTTGAATTTGATCAGCATGTAAATCCATTGTTATAATCCTAGTTGCACCAGCAGACTCAAGAAGTTTGGCCACTAATTTAGCTCCAATTGGAACTCTTGGCTTGTCTTTTCTGTCTTGTCTAGCCCATCCAAAGTATGGAATAACAGCAGTAATATGTCTTGCAGAAGCTCTTTTTGCAGCATCTAGCATTAAAAGCATCTCCATTAAATTGTCTGATGAAGGATTTGTTGATCCAATTAAAAAAACTCTAGAACCTCGAACAGACTCTTCAAAGGAGGGTTGAAACTCTCCATCGCTGTACCTTTGGAAATATACACTTCCAAGATCTTGTCCAAATTGTTTTGCAATTTGTTTAGACAAAGTCTCACTTTGTGTACATGAAAATAATTTAACTGGCGTATTCACAATCAATTAATTGGAGTGCAAATTTATAAATAATTATTGTTCAGTATAATTTTATTATAAATTATTTATTGTAATGGAATTTATTAATTTTGAGCCCTTTAGCTTCGGTGGCGAAACTGGTAGACGCGCTGGATTCAAAATCCAGTTCCTTTTGGAGTGTGGGTTCGATTCCCACCCGAAGTACTTTTTTTAAATTTTCGCTAAATCAAAGTCAACATAATTGCTAATATTCATAGTGCTTCCAGCATCTTGAAGTGTTTTATGTGAACTACTTGATGTAATTCCAATTACATTAATACCTGAATTTTTAGCAGCCTTAATACCCTCTAAAGAGTCTTCAAAAATTAAACATTCATTCTTATTAATTTTAAATCTATCAATGGTTTTATTAAACATTTCAGGATTAGGTTTTCCATTGTCTACTTCATCTCCACATATAATACTATCAAAGTCATCATAGATTTCTAATTCTTTAATTATTAAAGAAACATTTTTTCTAATAGCGTTACTTGCTAACCCAACAAGTATATTTCTTGACTTTACATGATTTAAAAATTTCTTAAAACCTTTAATAGGTTTTATTTTTCCTTTGTAAATTCTTCTGAAAATTATCTCTTTTTCATCACTCATTCTTTTTAATTGTTTTAAAGAATATCGATCTCCATAAACAGCTTTCATAAGATCAAGTGTCCCACCACCTTTATAATCTTTTAATTTTTCTGAAAAATTTTCAACTTTATTTTCATTAAAAAATATTTTCCATGCTTCATGATGATAGGGTAAGCTATCGACCATTGTTCCATCCATATCAAAGATTATCCCTTTTACCATTTTGTATTTAAATATTAAAAAAGTATTTTACTAAACGTTTTAGGTTTTACTCAAATCTAGATAATATATTTTAATTAAATTAAAACAATAATGAATTCAAGACGTAGTTTTATAAAAAAATCATCTCTTATTACTTTAGGTGCCTTTAACCTTAATTTCTCACCTTTATATAAAGATGTTAATGGTGTTGATATATCTGTAGTTACATATTCTTTTAACCCCGGAATTGAAGATATGAATATTATTATTCAAAATTGTTTAGATTCTGGTTCTGATAACCTTGAACTGATGGGTAATCACGTTGAGACAACAATGGGTATGCCTAGATCAAGAAGATCACATGCTGAATGGAGATCAAATGTTTCAATGAAAGATTTTAAGAATGTAAAAAAACAGTTTAAAAATCAAGGCATTAATATTTTTGCATATAAGCCATATTGTATGGCGCCAAATAATTCAGATGGCGAGATAGAATATGCAATGAAAGCTACTAAAGCTCTTGGTGCAGACTATTTGACTGCCGAATTAACCACAAAAGAAAATACAAAAAGAATTTCTCAATTTGCTGAAAAACATAATGTAAATATTGGATATCATGCTCATTTGCAAGCTTCAGATACTGCATGGGATTTTGCTCTGGATAATTCCAAGAAAAATTTTATAAATCTAGATGTTGGTCATTATATTGCTGCTCGTAAAGAAAATACAAAAGAGACCTTATTGAATTTTATATTAAAAAATCATTCAAGGATATGTAGTCTTCACTTAAAAGATAGGCAAGCAGCTAAACCTTTAAATCTTGGAGCATCTGATAACCAAATATGGGGTAAAGGGGATACACCTATTACAGAAGTTCTCCAATTAGTTAGGGATAATTCATTTAAGTTTACATCATCAGTTGAACTTGAATATAGAATACCAGATGGATCAAATAGAGTCAATGAAGTAATAAGATGTTATGAATATTGTAATCAAGCTCTTAATTCCTAATTTGAATGAGTAGAAAATTATTATGTGTTTTTCTCCTTTTTACAGTAAACATTTTTGCCCAAAATCAGGGAAATTTATCTGGAAGAGTAATTGATAGTGAAACTGGTTTTGGATTAGAGGGTGCAACTATTCAAATTCAAAACTCAGATTTTTATACAATCACGGATCAAAATGGTAATTTTAAAATTGCTGATATACCCACTTCCAGTTTCAATGTTACAGCAAGTTTTATAGGATTTAAATCGCAAACTAAATTTAATGTAATTGTTAAATCAGCTGGAAATCAATCTTTGCAATATATCTTAAATCCTTCTTCTGAAATACTGGATGAAGTTATTGTTCTTGAATCACCTTTTAAAACATCTTTTGAAACTCCACTATCAACCCAGACATTTTCTGCTGTAGAAATTGAAACTTATCCTGGAGGTAATAATGATATTACAAAAGTTATTCAAAGCTTACCTGGAATTTCACCTTCAATAGGAGGTTTTAGAAATGATATAATAATTCGTGGTGGAGGTCCAAATGAAACAGTATACTACTTAGATGGAATTGAAATACCTAATATAAATCATTTTAGTACTCAAGGAAGTTCAGGAGGTCCAGTTGGATTGATAAATGTTTCATTTATAAAAGATGTAACTCTTTCAACTTCTTCATTTGGCGCAGAGTATGATAACGCTCTTTCCGGTGTGTTATCTTTTGAACAAAAGGATGCAAATCTTGATAGAATATCTGGAAATTTTAGAATTGGATCAAGTGAAGCTGGATTAACTTTTGAAGGTCCATTAAAATTATTTAAAAACAAAGAAACATCTTTTATAGTATCAGTTAGAAGAAGTTATCTTCAGTTTATATTCAAGGCTATTGGATTATCGTTTTTACCTGATTATTGGGATTATCAAATGAAAATAAATCATAAAATTGATGATTTTAATTATTTGAATTTTATTGGTATAGGTTCAGTTGATAAATTAACCGTAAACGAATCTGATGAATTTGATTTTGAAAATGAATCTCAAATAGAACAAATACCTATTATAAATCAAAGATCTAGAACTTTTGGTGTGTCATGGAAAAGACTTTATAAAAATCAAAATGGATTTTTTAACCTGTCTATTAGTAACAATAGATTAGATAATAAATTTGAAAGATTTCAAAATAATTTATCGAAATCAAATCCTTCATTTTCAAATATATCTAATGAGGATGAGACTAAATTAAGATTTATTAGTAACCATAACACTAATAATTTTAAATTATCATTTGGAGGAAATTTTCAATTATCTAATTACATAAATAATACTCAATATAATTTTTATAATATCAATTACAATTCTAAAATAGATTTTATAAAATATGGAGTATTTTTTAAATCATCTAAAGCATTTATTAATGATAGACTAGGGGTGTCTTTTGGAGTGAGATTAGATCAGGATAACTTTACCGAGAGGAATAATATTTTTGAAAACATATCACCAAGAATAGCTCTTTCTCTAAAAATATCGGATGACAATAAATGGAAACTAAATTTTGCTTCGGGTAGATATTTTAAGGTTCCAACTTATACATCACTTGGTTTTAAAGACAGGAATGATGTGTTTTTAAATAAAAATTCTAAGTATACAAGAAGTGATCATGTTGTGGGAGGTTTAGAATTTAATTGGACAGAGTCTTCTAGGTTTACCTTTGAAGCTTTTTATAAAAAATATAATAATTATCCAATCTCTTTTGTTGATGGAGTTTCTATAGCTAATAAGGGTGCAGGTTTTGAAGTTCTTGGAAATGAAAGAATATTAACAGAAGGAAAGGGGAAATCATATGGATTAGAGTTTCTTTATCAGCAAAAACTTAAAAATAATTTCTATGGTATTTTATCATACACCTTCTTTTACAGTAAGTTTTCAGGGTTTGATAATATATATTTACCATCAGTATGGGATAATAGACACCTCTTTTCTTTTACTGGAGGTTATAAGTTAAAAAAGAATTGGGAAGTAAGTTCTAAAATTAGATTTACAGGAAAAACTCCTTATGCACCTGTTGATCTTAACCTAAGCAATCAGTCATATCCAGAAATAATCCTGAACTACAGTGAACTTGGAAATTATTTCTTAGATCAGTTTACAAAGCTAGATTTAAGAATTGATAAAAGATGGAACTTTAAGTCAACATCTATGAATTTTTATATTGATATAGAAAATCTTTTAATGAGTGAAATTCCTGTACCGCCAGACTATGGTCTTGAAAGAGATGAAAATCAAAACATTATTAATCCAAGGAACTTAATTGAAATTTTAAGTGAAAATCAAAGTTCACTAATTCCTAGTATTGGATTTGTTTTTGACTTTTAATTAAAAGGCGTTATGACCAGTAATATCATGGCCAAGAATTAATAAATGAATATCATGAGTACCTTCATATGTTATCACTGATTCTAGATTCATCATGTGTCTCATTATGCTGAATTCTCCAGTAATTCCCATCCCACCTAGAACTTGTCTAGATTCTCTTGCAATATTCATTGCCATATCAACATTGTTTCTTTTAGCAAGTGAAATTTGAGCTGAAGTTGCCTTATCCTCATTTTTCAGTTTACCTAATTTCCATGATAATAATTGAGCCTTTGTAATTTCAGTTAACATCTCTGCTAATTTTTTCTGTTGAAGTTGTTTTGCAGCTATTGGTTTACCAAACTGAACTCTTTCTAGTGAATATTTCAAAGCAGTGTTATAACAATCCATTGCGACTCCAATTGCTCCCCATGAAATACCAAATCTAGCAGAATCTAAACACATAAGAGGTGCACCAAGTCCTGATTTACCAGGCAGAATATTTTTTTTAGGAATCCTTACATTATCGAAGATTAATTCTCCAGTAGCAGATGCTCGTAAAGACCATTTGTTATGTGTTTCAGGAGTTGAGAATCCTTCCATACCTCTTTCAACAATTACGCCATGTATTCTCTTATTTTCATCTTTTGCCCAAACAACAGCTATATCAGCAAAAGGAGAATTAGAAATCCACATTTTAGATCCATTTAAAATTATGTCTTCCCCATCACTTTTAAAGTTTGTAATCATTCCACTTGGATTTGATCCATGATCAGGTTCGGTTAGACCAAAACAACCCATCATTTCACCAGTTGCAAGTTTTGGAAGAAATTTTTCTTTTTGTTCTTCACTCCCAAACTTCCAAATTGGATACATAACTAATGAAGATTGAACAGAAGCAGTTGATCTAATCCCACTATCTCCTCTTTCAATTTCTTGCATCATTATTCCATAGCTTATCTGATCAAGACCGGCACCACCATATTTTTGAGGAATATACGGTCCAAACGCACCAATTTCACCAAGTTCTTTAATTAGATGTTTAGGAAACTCTGCTTTTTGAGCATAGTCTTCAATTATAGGACATACAGATTTAGAAACCCATTGTCTTGTAGATTCTCTAATTAACTTATGTTCTTCAGAAAGTAGGTCATCAATTTGATAAAAATCAGGTGAAGTAAAATTGTCATTCATTATTTGGAACTTTGATTACAAAAATATGAATTAAATATTCAATTAAATAATTTCAATTAATCCATCAGGTATATCAATGTGAATAATATTTTTCTTCCTATTGATTTTTTCAATTAAATCCTCGTGAATTGGAATCATTATTTTCTTAGAGTTAACTATGACTTCAAAAACTGGTTGTGGTAACTCACTATTAATTCCTTCGATTACACCAATTTTTTCAGATCCTTTGTATACGCTAAATCCAATGAGTTCATCATTAAAAAAGCTTTTATTATCAATAGGTTTATAGTTTTTAGCTTCAATAAAAATATTTTTAAAGATTATATCATCAGCCTCTTCCTCAGAATTAATTTCAACAAGTTTTAAAATCAATAAATTATTTGAAAATGATTTAATTTCTTCAATCATAAAGGGTATAAAACAATTATTTATATCAATAAATAAATATTTTATATCAGGAATTTGATCAAAATTAAATGAGGATACATTTATCTTGACAAAACCTTTATAACCATGTTTTGAAACTATAGTTCCAATTTTAACATGATCAGTATTCATATATACTATAGATTATTTATCCTCGTCAGCAGGAGCCTCTTCAGCAGGAGCTTCGTCAGCAGGAGCTTCTTCAGCAGGAGCCTCTTCAGCAGGAGCCTCTTCAGCAGGAGCTTCTTCAGCAGGAGCCTCTTCAGCAGGAGCTTCGTCAGCAGGAGCTTCTTCAGCAGGAGCCTCTTCAGCAGGAGCTTCTTCAGCAGGAGCCTCTTCAGCAGGAG